>Ga0105340_1000260_pt1 | contig 26021 bp, 22 predicted proteins | sample EasRivMeERMLT700_FD_89676 | JGI IMG/M metagenome (GOLD analysis project Ga0105340, IMG submission 89676) | Soil microbial communities from meander-bound floodplain in the East River, Colorado, USA - East River MetaG ERMLT700 | ecosystem: Environmental > Terrestrial > Soil > Floodplain | place...
AAAGAAAAAAAAAAAAAAAAAAAACCGGACAAGGGGAAACCAAAAAAAGGAAAGGAAAAAAAAAAAAACAAGGGAAAGAGGAAAAAGCAGGACCAATTAGGGAATAGGAACTGGGGTATTATTACCCGCTGTATTCATACAGTTCCCGGGGCAAATAAAAAAGGCACTGCCAAATGAATGACAGTGCCCAATAGCATAGAGTCCGGGTGGGACGGTATGCCCCACCCGGTATCGTGTCTTACAGTCCGGCGACCAATGACGCAACCAGTCCGTCCGGCGACTCGTGCGCGCGAGTCTTTTCGATGGTTTCCCGCGCAGTCGCCATGTATGACGGGTCGGCGGTAATCAAAGCGATAGCACGCTGGCGCAAAAGCTTTGCATCGATCTGCGACTTCTTCTTACCCGACTCCGCGACCAATTTGTCAGTGGCACTTTCCAATGCCAGTTTCCGCGCGGGGTCGCCAGTCCGGCCCGATGCAACACGGATATCCCCGGTATACATTGCGGCCAGTTTTTCTTCGACAACGGCCAACGAGTCGATTGCCCAATTATCGCCCGCTTCTTCTTTTGTCACGTTGGCATGGGCGTCCGTCAACATGGACTTAATTCCCAAATCCATCGCGTGGTTTTTTACGTTTTCCGGCAGTTTCGAATAGTCAACATCAATGGTGATATTTTTCCCACAGTTTACAAGCATCGGATGACTCCATTATCATCCGGGGCCGGGATGACCCCGGGCAAAAAGACCATCGCATATTCCCATCGAGTCCACAACAAAAAACAACACCGACTCGATCACAATAATGTGATCGCCCGGGTGGGAATGGTGGCACAGTCTTTGATATGGACGCCGCGCCATGCGTCCAATGCATACCGAACACTGTTGCATAAATGCAACGCGAGTCCTTGTGCAATGCACAACGCCAATGGTGCAACGCACAAAACCACTGCCACAATTCGCGGCCCCACCGAACGGGGTGGCGGCCCCCCTTTCGCGCGGGCTGGCGCGGCCCAGACCCCCTGCGCAAATTTTGCGAGTTTTTCTTCATCATCCCTCTCTTTCACTCGTCCAAAGATCACGAGTGATCGAGCGGGTGCGACAAAATGCCGCATTGACAACATATTGTGGCCCTTGCTTTTTCCGGCACAAGATGTATACTTGGACTTCAGGTGTGGTTCGTTCACTTGGCGGGGCCTATGGATTTAGGACTGGACACTGTTAGGACGACTGGAAGGGCTGCGCAGCCACTCGTGGCCGAGGTGGTCCGCGAGCTAAGCGCGGTGGACATGGCCTTGCTCGAAACCGAGCGGGGCATCAAGCCACCTGCCATCAAAGTCCTCCGGGACTCCCATCACGCGATAGCAAGATGTGTGGCAGAGGGCAGACCGAATACAGAGACCATGCTCATCACGGGCTACAGTGCTTCCCGCATTAGCATCCTCAAGGGTGATCCAGCGTTTCAGGAACTCGTGGAGTTCTATCGGAAGAACGTGGAAGAGACACGGACGGAACTCGCCACCGATGGCATCGCCAAGGCCACAGCGATCCGCAACGACGCTATGGAAATCCTCCACGACAGGCTCATCGACACACCAGAGGCCTTCGATATCCCTGACCTTCAGGACACAGTTAAACTCTTCGCAGACCGCTCGGGCCTCGGCCCACAGACAAAGTCCACTAACCTCAACGTGACCATGAACCTCGCTGCTCGCGTCTCGGCAGGGCGACAGCGGGCAGCGCGACTAGTCTCAGCTCCAACGGTCTTGGCCGTGCCACAGGGACAGTCTGCGCCGATTGAGGGGGAGGTGGTCGCTCGCACTCCTCCATCTCCCCCTCTCGCGCCGAAGGAGGATTAGCTATGCTAACTATCGCAACGATATCTATTGAGTCTATTCTTCTCTGGTTTGTTGGTGGGTTCTTCCTCGGCTTGGGCTGGACCCTCGGCGCATGGGTTATCTCTCGCACGGTAGGTCGTATCCCTTGATCGAAGAAGTCGAAATTGCTGTTGAGCTTGGGGCGTTCGTTAACGACCCCCTTGGCTTCGTAGGGTTCGCCTTCGAGTGGGGTGAGCCGGGGACGGAACTCGAGCCGTACCTCGGGCCGGAGCAGTGGCAGTACGACGTACTCTCATACATGAGAGAGCGGCTCATGGCCGGTGAGGCCAAGGGCGCAGTCCTTGACGAGGCCATCCAGATCGCCACGACCTCGGGCCACGGCATTGGCAAATCCGCCTTGGTAAGCTGGCTGATGCTCTGGGCGATCTCCACCTTCGAGGACACCAAGGGCGTGGTCACTGCCAATACCGAAACGCAGTTAAAGACAAAGACTTGGGCCGAACTCGGCAAGTGGTATCGCCTCTTCGTTGGCAAGGAGATGTTCCATCTCACGGCAACTGCTCTGTTCTCAAAGGACCCTGAACATGAACGGACTTGGCGGATCGATATGGTCCCGTGGAGTGAGCGCAATACTGAAGCATTTGCCGGTCTCCACAATAAAGGCAAGCGTGTCATTCTTATCATGGATGAAGCATCGGCGATCCCGGACCTCATTCATGAAGTGGCAGAGGGAGCACTCACTGACAGTCATACGCAAATCATCTGGGCCATGTTTGGAAACCCAACTAAGGCGACGGGTAGATTCCGCGAAGCGTTCGCTGGCGGCAAATTCGCGCACAGATGGAAACAGTTCCAAGTAGACTCCCGCACCGTCTCGATCACGAACAAGGGTCAATTCGAGAAGTGGATTAAGGACTATGGAGAAGACTCCGACTTTGTTCGAGTTCGTGTTCGAGGCATCTTCCCGCGTGTCGGCTCCATGCAGTTCATTGGAGAAGAACTCGTCAGTGAGGCTATACGACGGGACGCTGATGTACACTTTCATGACCCCCTTATCATCGGGGTCGATGTGGCGCGTTTTGGGGAGGACGAGTCCGTTATCTACTTCCGAAAAGGTAGAGATGGCAGAACAATTCCTCCAATCCGTATGCGGGGTCTACGGGGTGCCGTTGATACAATGACTGTCGCGGGCAAGGTCGCGGAGGTTTCTCTGCAGTACCGCGCCGATGCGATCTTCGTGGACGGCGGTGGAGTGGGCGGTGGTGTCGTGGATAGACTGCGCCAGCTTCAGGTCCCCGTGTGGGACATTCAGTTCGGCGGGAAGTCCGATGCTGTGGACTTCCCCGGACAGCAGGATCAAGGCGTTCGCTACGCTAACAAGCGCGCGGAGATATGGGGCAAGATGCGGGAGTGGCTCTCCATCGGGATGATCGCAGATGAGCCGCAGCTGCTTGAGGAACTCACCGGCCCCCAGTACGGCTTCAACAAAAACAACGACCTTCAGCTCGAGTCGAAGGACGACATGAAGCGGCGCGGGCTGGCCTCGCCAGACATTGCTGACGCCCTCGCACTCACCTTCGCCTACCCTGTAGTCCCCCACGCCTTCGCCGGTGGCCTTCACGATCTTCCAAGGGCCACCATTTCCGACTACGACCCTATCAAACTCTTTGAACAGGAGATGCTCTCATGATGAGCGCGCCCGATCCCCCGCCAATCCCAAAGCCTATCGCGCCTCCGAAGCAACCGGCACCTCCGGTAGACCTTGGAAAGAACAGCGCGGCCAAGGCTGGTGTTATGTCCACCATCTTGACCTCGACCCAAGGTGACCTGACGCCATCCAAGACCTCGAAGAAATCACTCTTAGGCGGGGCTGGCTAAATGTCAAAAGACCTTGATCTTCTTCGGTGCGCCGACGCTCGCATTGACTCAATGTACCAAGACCGCTACTCGTGGTGGGTACACTGGGCAGAGCTTGCTCGGTACATTCTCCCTCGGCGCTATCGCTGGCTCGTCACCGCCAATCAGATGAACCGTGGGCAAGAGATCAATCAGGCTATCATCGATTCCACTGGTACTGTGGCGGCAAGGGTCCTCGGCTCAGGCATGATGAGCGGAATGACCTCGCCAACGCGCCAGTGGTTTCGCTGTCGCATAAACGGCTTCGAGGGCGAAGAGACGCACCCCGTTAATGTGTGGCTCTCTGAGGTTCAGGCCCGGATGATGAGGGTGTTTCAAGAGTCGAACTTCTACAACGCCATCGCAGTGGTCTACATGGACATGGCTGTCTTTGGCACCGCCCCCATGCTGATCTACGAGGACTTCGAGAACGTCATCCACTGCCACAACCCCTGCGCGGGCGAATACTTCGTAGCTAACAACGACCGTGGAGAGGTGGATGTATTCGCGCGGGAGTTCGTGCAGACCGTGGCACAGCTGGTCCAATGGTTCGGGGTGGAGAACTGTTCGAAGAACGTGCAGGACGCCTTCAAGGCCGGTGGGGCTCAGCTGCAGCAGGAGATCGTCATTCGGCACCTCGTCGAACCGAACCTGAGGAAAGAGAAGGTAGTCCCGGAGAAGTTCGCCTACCGCGAAATGTACTGGGAGAAGGGCGTCGCGGATCAGAAGAATATCTTCCTAACGAAGCGGGGATACCACGAGTTCCCACTGATCTGCCCCCGTTGGGATATCTCTGGCAACGACGCTTATGGCCGGAGCCCCGGCATGGATGCACTGGGCGACATTAAACAGCTTCAGATGGAAACAAAGCGCAAAGCGCAGGTCATCGACAAGATGGCAAACCCTCCGATGGTGGCCGACGTGGAGCTGAAGAACGCGCCCGCGAGCACTATCCCCGGTGGCGTCACCTACGTCGCGAAGAAAGACGGAGCGGGGTTCAAGCCCGCCTATGAGAACTTCCGCCCGCCAATCGTGGAGTTGATGAACGACATTCAAGACGTGCGGGAACGCATCCGCTCGATCTTCTTCAACGACCTGTTCCTCATGTTCCAGCAGCTTGAAGCGGAGCCACGTTCCGCCACTGCTGTCGATGCCCGCCGAGAGGAAAAGATGGTCATGCTTGGACCAGTCCTCGAGCGGTTCCAAACCGAGGGCCTCGACAAGATCATCGACCGGACCTTCGCAATCATGGACCGAGCGGGCATCCTGCCTGAGGCCCCGGAAGAAATCCGCGACAAGAACATTCAGATCGAATACATCTCCATGCTGGCCGCAGCGCAGAAGGCCGTGGAGACCGCTGGCATCGAGCGCATCTTTGGCTTCGCGGGCAACATCGCTGCTCTCGATCCCAACGTGATGCTCAAGCTAAACGTTGACTACTCGATGGAGAAATACTCTGCCCTCTTGGGCAACGATCCGAAACTCTTGTTCCCGCAAGAGATGGTCGATAAGAAAAAGGCCGAGGCCGATAAGGCCAAGCAGATGCAATACCAAACTGAAATGGGTCTCGGTGCTGCCAAGGCCGGTAAGACCCTTTCAGAGACTGACGTTGGTGGCGGCGTGAACGCCATGCAAGCTATACTTGGTACAGCAGGAGTGCAACAGCCATGAATGGAATGAGAGACACTAGACCACTCGTCGCCATCGGTCTGCCTTGCGGCGACATGATGCACAGTGAAACCGCGCAATGCATCTGGGGCATCGGGCGAGGAAACGCGAATTGTCGGCAGGGCATCGTGATGGCCCATAGCTCTATCGTGGCGAACGCGCGGAACAACTGCGTGGGTGGCGCTCAGCGAATCAACGCAGACTACATCATGTTCATTGACTCGGACATGATATTCCCTCCCAACACGATTGACCGGCTGTTGGCCCACAAGAAGGATATCGTGGGAGGGACTTACGTTCGGCGAGGCCCTCCTTTTGACAACTTAGGCTCAAGCATCCCCGAGCATATGGATCGCCAGTCAGGCCTCGTCGAAATGACTCATATGCCTACCGGAGTGCTTTTGATAAAGACTTCGGTCTTTGACAAGTTCAAGCGCCCGTACTTCCGCTACAGCATAGACGAGGATAAAGAACAGATCGGTGGCGAGGATATGCTCTTCTCCGAGATGGCCCGCGAGCGGGGCTTCCGAATCTTCTGTGACCTTGACTTGTCAAGCGAGCTGCGCCACATCTACACTTATATGCTTTCGCCCGTGGACCCCTCGACCCGCGCCGTCGCGGATAACTTTAAGAAAGCCGAACTGGCCGAGAAGGCTAGACTGGTGGCCGCCAATGGCCGAGGATAACCCATATGACTCCGGAGATCAAAAGGCGGTTGAAGCGGCAGCGAAAGCTGCGAAGCAAGCTGAGAAAGACCGAGTTGCCTTTCTCGAAAGCGCTATGTCCATACCGAATGGAAGGAAGTGGTTTTACGATCTACTTGCCCGCACCGGAGTGGGGCGGAATCCATACTCGGCGTCTGATCGAGGAACTGCATTTAGTTGCGGGGAACTCAACATCGGACTGCCGATAATGGCTGACTTGCTAAACCACTGCCCGAAGATGTACCAGCTCATGATGGAGGAGAACTCAAATGGCTGAAGCTGCACCTGCCCCGGCACCCGACAAGCCAACATTCGCTGCCGAGCCCACTTCACTACTGAACCAGCCGCCCCCGGCTGATCCACCGAAGGACGGCGAGCCGCCAAAGGACCCTGCACCGAAGGATGGCGAAAAGCCTCCGGAGAAGCCGCCTGAGGCCCCGCCCGTAATTGACCTCGCCGCAGTGAAGCTCCCGGAAGGGATCACCGCTGACGACGATGCGTCCAAGGCTGCGATGAAATCCGCTTCGGAAATCCTCGCAGACGACAAACTGCCTCCGCAAGAACGGATGCAGAAGCTTATCGACGTTTATGGAGGTCTGGCTAAAGCCGCCGCAGACAGCAATGGCAAAGCATGGAACGACCTCCAAGACCAGTGGCAAACAGAAGTCAAAGCCGATCCTACTATCGGCGGCGATAAGCTGGTTCCCACTCAGCAGATGATTTCAAAGGCAATCGATACGCTAGGCCCAGACAGCGCCAAGGCGTTTCGGTCCGCCCTCGACTTCACAGGTGCTGGAAACAACCCGGCTATCATCAAGGGCTTAGCGGCGTTCGCTAAGCTTGCGGTGGAGGGCGGGCACGTAACCGGGGCTCCTCCAAAGGTGGCACCCACCACTGCGCAGGAGTTCTTTCCCAACTCACCTGAAATGAAGTAAGGAAAACACATGGCTACGTTAGCAGGTGCTCTTACCTATGCTGACTGGGCGCGGCGTTTCGAGGATGGCAAGATTGCCAAGATCATCGAAATCCTCTCCCAGTCAAACGAGATTCTCTTGGATATGCTCACGATCCAAGCGAATGGTATCACGGGGCACAAGACTACCATCCGTACGGGCCTGCCCACGGCAACGTGGCGCTTGCTCAACTATGGTATTGTGCCTACGAAAAGCACGACCGCTCAGATCATCGACACTCCCGGCAACCTCGAAGCCGAGAGCCAGCTCGATCTGGACGTTGCGAAGCTGAACGGGAACAGCGCGGAGTTCCGGCTTTCGGAATCCCGAGCCTTCCTCGAAGGCATGAACCAGCAGATGGCGGCAACGCTTATCTACGGGAACACCTCAGTTAACCCGGAACGCTTCACCGGCCTCGCCCCGCGCTATAACACAGTCACGACCACAGCGGCACAGACCGCCTACAACGTGATTGATATGCTCGGGACCGGCTCGGACAATACCTCCATCTGGATCGTCACTTGGGGTGAGTCCACTACCCACGGCTTCTTCCCCCCTGGCTCGATGGCTGGCCTCCAGCACTCGGATATGGGCAAGCAGCGTGTGCAAGACACTTCCCAGTCATTCGCCACCGGCGCATATTTCTGGGCTTGGGTCGATCACTACAAGTGGGAACTCGGCCTGTCAGTCCGTGACTGGCGGTACAACGTCCGTCTGGCCAACATTGACATTTCCGATCTGGCGACTGTCAATGCTGCTAACCTCATTAACGGTCTGGTCCGCGGCCTCAACCGCCTCCCGACCACGATGAGCGGCGTCGCCACGACTCAGACGTCTGACGCGCCTTCCATCTCAGGTTCGATGGGTAAGACGGTTATCTACTGCAACCGTACTATCAAGACCTACCTCGAGTTGCAAGCGATGAACAAGACCAACGTCTTGCTCCAGCTGTCGCAGTTCAACGGTATGCCCATCACAACCTTCCGTGGTGTTCCCATCAGGACCGTTGATGCGATCCTGAACAACGAAACGAGGGTGACCTAATGCGGAAACTCAGCGTTGAAACCCTGTTCACTGGAGAACACTCATGATTATCGATGGCTTGTTACTCTTCTCCTCGGCCCAGAACCTTACGACCGGCACCGAGGCGTCCACAAACATCGTGGACCTGAAAGACGCGAGGGATATCGGCCCCGGCGAACTGCCGCTGCGCATTGCGGCCTACGTCGTTACCGCCTTCGCAACGACCGACTCGGCCACTCTGACGATCCAAGCACAGGGATCGACGGACGCCTCGACATGGGTTGTCTACGCGCAGTCTCGCGCGTACACGGCAGCCGAACTGACCGCCGGTGCCAAGCTCGCACCGATGGACTGGCCGAACGTAGCGGCGGGCGCTCTTCCCCGCTACATCCGGCTCGCGTATGTCCAAGGTGCGTTGCACTTCACCCCCGGCTCGATCACTTCGATGCTCGTGATCGATCGGCAGGATGACCGTGCATACCCCGCTGGCATCAACATCTCGAACTAACCTAACTGGGGGAGCGCAAATGCTCCCCCACCTTTTCAGGAGTTCTGCCATGCAGTTCCGTCTCGACGAGAATCACTACATCGACGACCGCTATCTCGAAGCGGGCACAGTCATCGGCGATGACACTCCCTACCCCTTCCGTTATCTGAAAGACACTCCGGTCAAGGATGAAACCGGCAAGCCGCAAGTGATCAAGTCCGGCACCGCCCAAATCCCCTCGCGCGCGATGACGCCTCTCGACGACGAGGCGAAGAAGATGTATGATAAGGCCTTCCCCGGCGCGGTCAAGCTCGACCGTGATCCAACAGTCCCGGTGCCAGTGATGGGCAGCACGAAGCAGACAAACTTCACCCCTGCCAATGGACCACCCAAGGCTAAGCCCGACATTCCTGTCGGTTCCCCTCTGACGAAGGACTGATACGATGTGGATGAATAGACTCTTTCTGGCGCTCGGTCTTGTACTGGTCGCCACGATAGCTGCTTCGCAGAACCTCCCACAGCCGGGACCACCTACCCCGATTGCGGGAGCGTTCAATACGACCCCACCGACACTGACCAACGGCCAAGCCGGATGGGCTCAGGTTGACGCCAATGGCTACTTGATTGTAAAAGCGGCCCTTGGTAGTCAATACCCACTTGGCGCGGTTATCTACACTAACTCCGCGACCGGCACTACCGGCGCTACCGTGGCCACACTGGCCGGTGCGGCATCAGTCACCACCTATATCTGCGGCTTCGCTATCCGTGCGAACGCCACGGCTGCGGCGACTGGCAACGCAGTTGTCTCCGGGACAATCTCGGGGTCGATGAACTTCACTCAGTGGACGGCCCCGCTGGCCTCTGGCATTGGCACAATCGAAAAAGACTTCTTTCCGTGTATCCCGGCTTCAGCCGTGAACACTTCTATCGTTGTGACCTCTGCTGCTCCCGGCTCGGGCGGTGTGATCTCTGTCTCTGCTTGGGGCTATAAGTTGTAACATGGCACTCCCGGCCCTTCTTCCAGGTGTTGACACCGTTACGTCAACAACGGAGTTTGAACCATCTGGTGATGGGCCGTGGAGTATTGTCGTTGCGTTGGACGGCGACCTTCACGAGCCGTTCTTCCCTGTCGGTGGGTCTGCGTTTATCGCTTGGCAGAAAGACAACAGCAATGTTTGGATTTTTGTTAAGATCAACGGATGGGACCCTGACACGCTGACGCTGAGCTTCAGCAAAGTTCTTTCCTCGGTCACTCCCACGACGACCACAGGCCCATACTCCGAATGGTTCGTGAGCGTGATCGACGGCCCACCTGAGGGCTTTCCGTTCCTCGGTATTATTGGGCTTCGCATTTCAATCGCCTCAGGCGCTAATGATTTCACAGTTAGTGCGGGCTCGATCCGCGACTCCACAGACACGGTGAACCTCACTCTTGATAGCGAGACAACAAAGTTCATCTCGAACGAGTGGTCTGCTGGGGATGGTGGCGGGGCTATTATTCGTTCAACTGATTTGCCTCTCGCCTTCGGCGGTGGTGGAACTATCTCAAGTTCCGGTGCTACTGTTGTTGGTGTTGGTACTAGGTTCCGCGACGACTTCGACGCGCGCTCCGCTATCCCTGACAAGAAGGGTGGATGGCTTAGAGACTTCACTCGGCAAGTTGCTGGGAGTGACACCTTTATTGGCAGTGTCTACTTCACCCCCGCGATCATCTCTTCCGGCGGGATCGATACAACTGTCGTAGATGGATCAGTCACTAGTCAATCCGATCTAAGCACAACCGTCAACCTTGGCGTGACAGACGCGACTTATCGCCGGGGTGGTATCTGCGATTGCACCTACGCTGTCGTTCTGATGCTGGCTGACGCTACTGGCGTCTGTGACGTTGGGGTTTCCTCCTTCACTGGTGATGGCGATGCTCCAGACCTACCTGTCGGTTACACCTACTGGCGCGTTCTCGGCGCACTGACAAAGACCGGGGCAGACCGGATCGTTTACCAACCTCTCTACGATCTGCTTGCAGACCCGAGCAAGCTCAACGCCCCGGACCCGTGGACTGTTGCTATCGGAGATATGTACTACGCGGCAGACACGGATAAGGCTAACGCGGCCCTGCCGATTGGTGACGAGGCCGATGTTCTCACAGTTGCCTCAGGACTTCCTGTATGGCTTCCACCGACGAGTGGTGGCGGGGTTGATGTTCAGACCTTTACCGGAAGCGGTACTTGGAACAAGCCATCCTCTGGCACAGTCGCGCTGATTCGCTGTTGGGGCGGTGGGGCCTCAGGTGGTAAGGGAAGCTCGAGCCAGCCCGGATCAGGCGGTGGTGGTGCAGCTTGCAATCAACAGATTATCCCGTTGGCATTGCTTGGTTCAAGCGAGAGCGTGACTATTGGCGCGGGTGGCACTGGTCAGACAGTGGCTGACACAGCCGGAAATCCCGGTGGCACAACTACCTTCGGCGCTTTTGTAGCTGCTTATGGCGGTGGTGCTGGCAATCGCGGTGGCACAGGTGCTGGTGGTGGTGGCGGCGGTGGTACTGGCGGTGTTGGTCAGATCGGGACTACTGGCGGTGGCGCTGGGCCGTTTGCGGGTGGCGCTGGTGGTTTCGGCTATGCCGCTCCTCAACCCAGTACTGAAGGTGGTGGTGGTACAGGCGGCATTGGCGGTGCCACTACCGATGCGACTGCTGGCAGAACTGGTGGGTTGAACGGCGGTGGCGGTGGTGGTGGAGGCATGGACGGCGCGGGTGTAGCTGCACAGGTTAAAGGTGGCGATGGTTATTGGGGAGGCGGAGGCGGTGGTGGTGGTGCCAACTCCGTCACAGGCGGCAGCGGTGGACTGTCACAGTTTGGTGGTGCTGGCTCTGCTGGTACAATCGACACTAACGCAAGCTCGAATGGCTCTGTCCCCGGTGGCGGATCAGGCGGAACGGAAGGCGGTAACTCTGGTAATGGCGGCGCGGGCAAGTGCATCGTGTATGTTTGGTGAGATAGATGGCTAAGTACGTTCTGAAACAGGGCAACGTAATAGTGAATGTCATCGAAATCGAGGACGTTAACGATTACACTGTACCTCTCGGCCATACCATCGAACTCGAGGGCGCGGTCACCTACAACCCTCCACCCACACCGGAACAGGTGGCGGATTCCGCGCAGCTTGCTTCGTTCATGGCAGACCCTCAGGTGATAACATTCTACAAGAACCTAAAGGTAGCAGACCTCAACGGTCTGGTCACCTACATGACGAACAACGTCACTGACTTGGCTTCTGCCCGCTCGATGATGATTCGAATATCCGCTGTGCTTTCAGTGATCCTGAAGCGCGGCAACATATGAGGACATGATATGTCAAGCGACACCGATATCGCCAACGAAGCCCTCGTCATGGTGGGCTCCCGCGAGAGCATCGCGTCTCTCGACGAGGAGAGCAACGAGGCGAGAACCTGCAAACGGTTCTACTCAGGCACTCGTGACGAAGTCTTGCAGATGGCCCATTGGGGCTTCGCTAAAAAGACGGCGATCTTAGCGGTCTTAAAAACCGCTCCGGGAACGCCGGGGAACACGGAAAGTCCCTCCACGTGGTCCTCGGCGTACCCCGCACCGCCTTGGCTTTTCGAGTATGCCTATCCGGTGGACTGCTTGCAGGTTCGCTGCATCGTGCCGCAGATCGAAACCGGCTGGACTGGTGACGTTCCGCTGTTCTCGAACTCACAGGGAATGTACCCATACGTCCTCGGCCCCACCGCGCGGTTCGAGGTTGCCTTCGACGCTACTGATAGCGGCGGTGAGCGGAAGGTGATTCTGACGAACCAGTACCAAGCCATCGGTGTGTACACTCGCGCGGTCACGAACCCGCAGATATTCTCCCCCCTATTCTCCACCGCGCTTTCAGCGGCCCTCGCCGCGAAGATCACGATGGGGTTGACAGGGGACAAAGACCTGATGAAGGCTAACTACGCCTTGGCCAATCAGTCTATCGTGCAGGGCCGCGCCCTCGACAGCAACCAAGGGGTTGAGGTTATCGAGCAACAGGCTGAGTGGATTCTGGCCCGAGACAACTATCTCCCTGTCGTCTCCGGTCCGTTCCTCGCGCCGTATCTTCCGCTCTACGGGATGGGTGTGTAATGTCTACGAATTTCTTCCAGCCCGCGTTATCGTCTGGAGAGTTGTCCACGCAACTCTTCGGTCGGGTCGATCTGGAGAGGTATCACTCCGGCGTCGCCCTGATGCGGAACTTCTACGTTGACTACCGTGGCGGAGCCTCCACCCGCATGGGCACGGAGTATATCAACGAAACTGGGAACATGGACTTCCCCGGTCGGCTGATTAAGTTCCGGTTCAACGACGATCAGAACTACGTGCTGGAGTTTGGCGAGGGCTATATCCGTGTGCTCCGAGACGGAGGTATGGTCATTGCGAACTCGATGGTGATTACCAACATCACTCAGGGCAACCCCGCGATAGTGACCTCGTCGCACAATCAGACCATCGGTGGCGATAACGTGTATATCTCTGGCGTGGCCGGGATGACGCAGGTTAACGGGCGGGTGTTCCAAGTGGAACCCATCGACGTTAACACCTTCTATCTCAAGACTACTTCCGGCGCGAACGTGGACTCGACCGCGTACACCGCATATACCTCCGGTGGCATTGGCGAGCGGTATGTTCGGATCGGCGCACCCTATCTAGCCGAGGACCTGCCACTGCTAAAGTACACCCAGTCCGGGGACATTATGACCCTGACCCACCCGGACTACCTCCCATACGACCTGAAGCGCTACGCCGAAGATGATTGGCGGCTGGAACTCATCGTCATCGGCACTGACATTGATCCGCCCACAGGTGTCACTGGAACGAAGTCCGGCAACGGCAAGACCGCATACTCTTACGTCGTCACCGCGATCAGTGAGAGCGGTCAAGAGTCCATCGCATCGTCATCTGCCTTGGTTACACAGGCTGGTAACTGGGCAGCCAATCAAGGGCATAATGCCATTAACTGGGAACCTGTCGTGGGAGCGACTCGCTACCGTGTATACAAAGCCGATCCGGTATCCGGGAAAGATGTGGACATTCCTCTTGGGAGCCTTCATGGCTACATGGGAGAGACAACGGGTACGGAACTCGATGACACGAATATCCTTCCGGACTTCGAGCGGACACCGCCAGAGCATGATAACCCGTTCGAGGACGGAAATAACCCTGCCTGTGCGGCGTACTTCCAGCAGAGGAAAGTATACGCAGGTGGGAACGACCTACCTGAAACCTTCTGGATGAGTGTGACCGGGGCGTTTGATAACTTCGACGCCTCGATCCCATCCAAGGATGACGACGCTATCGAGGGCACACTCGCCTCCCGCGAGATCAACGCGATTAAGCAGATGGTCCCGATGCCCGGAGGCCTGATCATGTTCACTTCCGGTTCAGCCTTCCAAGTCTCAGCAGGGCAGCAAAATGACGCGGTCACACCTTCGGCGCTGGTCGCCACTCCACAGGGATACAACGGCGCGGCTGACATTGAACCAATCCCGATTGACTACAACATTCTTTACGTTCAGTCTCGGGGTTCTATCGTCAGAGCGCTGTCATATAACTTTTACACGAACATTTATTCGGGAGTGGACCTCTCAATCTTCTCGAACCATTTCTTCGTAGACTATCAAATCCTTGATTGGACCTACGCGGAGGAGCCGCACAAGATTGTTTGGGCGATCCGCAGCGACGGAAGGTTGCTCTCGCTGACGTATCTTGCGGAACAGAAGATATCTGGATGGGCCTTGCATAGCACTAAAGGTCTGTACGAGTCCTGCTGTGCAATCCAAGAGGACGAACAGAATGTCACCTACTTCATCGTCAAGCGCTACATTGATGGCAGATGGGTCCGCTACATCGAGCGGATGGCCGAACGTATATTCCCCTATGGAAGTGAGGATGCTTGGTGTGTCGATGCTGGCCTCGAGCGTGTACTTACTACGCCTGATGCCACTGTCACCGCCTCGGCCTCGACCGGCACAGTCACGTTTACAGCCGACTCGGCGGTATTCACCGCTGGTGATGTTGACAAAGTCCTACGAATGGGAGGCGGGATCGCGACGATCACTGGGTTTACCTCATCTACTGTGCTAACTGGCACCTTCACGCGGGACATGACTCATGTTATTCCAGAGGACCCTGCCAACACCCCGATCGAGTCGGAGAGTGGAACGTGGACTCTTGACGCGAAAGTGAGCAGCGTCTCCGGTGCCGATCATCTGGAAGGTGAAACCGTTTCCGCACTGATCGACGGTAACACCGCAATGGGCTTGGAGGTAATCGATGGCGAAGTCGCTCTCCCCTTCGAGGGGACCAAAGTCATTATCGGTCTACCATACAAATGTCAACTGCAAAGTCTTCCGCTGGACACTGGAGAGCCCGCCATCGGCGGCAAGCGGAAGCGCATCAATGCACTCACTATCCGCGCGAGTGAGTCCAGAGGACTTCAAGTTGGAATGGACTTCGATAACATGGTCCAGTTCAAAGAACGGAACTTCCAAGCCCTCGGCCAACCGATTGAGCTAATCAACGGTGACATGAGGATTGTGATGAACCCGAACTGGACAGTGACGGGGCAGTACTGCGTTGAGCAAGCCTACCCGCTTCCGGCCACCGTCCTCGCGTTCATTCCGGAGATTACTGTGGGGGATACGAAATGAAGCATATCATGGTGAGGCCAGCCACCTTGGCTGATGTTAAGCCGACTATTGATAAGATCAGTGGGACACGGGAAATCCGTGGCGATCCTGAGAAGGTTCTCTCCGATGCCTTGAAGAAGGCCGACTGGGCTTGGGTCGGCACGGCCAACGGAGAGATAGGCTGCGTGTGGGGTCTGCAATACACCAACATCTTGTTGGGTCATGTCTACATCTGGGTGCTAACCACCAAGGTGGCTGAAGAACACCAGTTCCGTTTCGTGCGCGGGAGCAGGCTTTTCGTGGATCAGTTAAAAACCCGCTTCCCGTATATCTGCGGTTGGGTAGATGCGAGGAACCCGAAGTCGGTTGTTTGGATTAAATGGCTTGGATTTGAACTTGGGCCTGTGACCGATAAAAAGGTCAGGCCCTTCTGGATCGGTGAGCGCTAATGGACCCATTTACCTTAATCGGTGTTGCGCTTAGTGCGGGTGGCCAATTCATGGCTGGCACCCAACAGGCCCAACAGGCAAGCTACCAAGCACAGGTCGCTCGGCAAAACGCGAAGATCGCGAAGATGAACGCGAGCACTGCGTTGCAGACCGGGCTCGACAATGCGAGGACCAAGGGCCTCGAGACGAGGGACTTGATCGGCAAGGAGAAGGCCGCGCAGGGTGCCTCCGGGATTGACGTAACCTCCGGTTCGTCGAAGATGGTCAGGGACAGTACGTATGTACTGGGCAAGATGGACGAAATGACTATCATGAAGGGGGCCGCTCAGAAGGGCGATGCCTACATGGCACAGGCCATGAACTATCAGGCCGAGGCCGGACTGTACGATATGAAGGCCGATGCGGCTGAAACGGCAAGAAACTTCGCAGTAGCGAGCACGCTTGTTGGGGGCGCTCAGAGCCTTTCCCAAAAGTGGGGTAGCTATCAAAGTGTAGGAATGGCATAATGGCAAAGGTTCCATATAAGGGGTCTCCGAGCGTTGACGCTTCGATGACGCCTCTGCCTCCGCAGAATATGCCGCACGTCGATCTGTCGGGTCCGGGGCAAGAGCTGGCCAATCTTGGTAAGTCCTTCCAAGGCCTCGGTGCCTCGATCACGGCCAATCAGGTCGCGATGCAGGGCCGCCAGAACGAGGCTGTGGTCAGCGATCTCGTTGTGCAAGCTGACACTGAGATGGGGCTTAACCACGCTGACTACAGCTCGCTGCAAGGCGAGACTAAGATGACGGAGTACGATCCTTATGTAAAGAAGCAAGAGGAAACCGCACAACGCTGGCAGCTAAAGGCTGATAGCTACGGAAATCCAGAGGTGTCTCGTCGGTTCAGGATGCACCTTGATCCGAAGCTTGGAGCCTATGTGGTTAGGGGTGCGACAGAGAAGGGCGTCGCACAGAAAGACTATGAGAACAAATCAGCTATTGCTCTTGAAAATAATGCAGTCGATGACGCGCACGCTAACTACAAAGACGATTATGCCTTTGATCGAAGCATGAACGCTGTTCGTCAGTCCGTTGACTCTCGTGCGAAAACGATGGGCTGGGATGAAGAACAGAAGAAAGCTGAAATGAGGCGGGCCACTGATCGAGTGTTCGATGCTCGTGTCAGGGGTTATGCGAGACAAGACCCAACAACCGCACGAAAGATTCTGGACGCAAATCGCTCGATAATCGGTGGCAAGACTCAGATCGATCTTGACTTGCATCTTAACGAGCAGGATGCAAACATCAAGTCTCTAAATGACGGTGATTACTTTCGGGATCATGGTGAGTGGCCTGATGCTGCCCCGGTCGTAGTCCAACCCGATGCGCCCGGACCTCGAAGCGAGGCCGCTCCAGTTGACGGGGTATCCCCTGCTCAACAAGTCGCAGCAGTGAAAGGTGATGATCCCGCGCAAATTGCGGAAGATGCATCAAAGCCTCCGGTTGAAGGACAACTCCAGCCCGGAGCGCCCGCAGCACCTGATCAAAAGCAAGACGCAAGCATTGGTTCGGAAGAACTGATCGGGGAGAAGGGTGTCCAGTACGCACAGGCAGACACGGGAACAAAGTCTGATGCGAGCGGCTATGAGCTGACTAACCCTGTTCAGAAGGGTGATCCAAAGGATCAGTTCGAGGTAACTCACCCACTTCAAAAAGGTGATCCGAGAGAGCAATACGAGGCGAAGCCACTTAAGATGGCTGCGCTTGGTCCGTTGAAGGATCAAGGCCCAAGGCCGTCGAAATACTCTGGCGAGATTTCACTGGGCGACAGCAAGTTCTCCTTTGTCAGCGGCGGCGGTCGAACCCCCTCTGCGCCTTACGGCACCTACCCGATCACACCGGGGAAGGAAGGGCCGATTATCAGGCAGATGGGTGGAATCACGCTGAACAACAACGTGGTCTGGGACCCTGCATTAGGCCGGGACCGCCACGGTATTGCCTTCCACCCCGCTCAGGGCGCAGACCAATCCGCGGGCTGTTTCATCATTCCCGATGGACAGTGGCCGAAGTTCAAAGCCGAGCTGCAATCGAAGATGCAGACCGAGGGACCACAGTACCTGACTGTGAACCCGGACGGAAGTGCGTTTATCTCCGGTAAGCCGGGGCGGCTTGCCAATGATCCTATCGGTTCCCCGACTAAGTCCTTCGGGCTGAACCAGAAGCGGATTAACGAGGTCACTCAAAGCCCCCATGGACAGACCATTATCACGGAGGCGAATAAGCTCGGTTACGACACCAACAAGCTTCTGACGTACATCTCGATTGAGAGCAGCGGTAATCCGCGGATGGTAACTGGAAGTTATTATGGGCTTGGACAACTCTCGAAAGAGGAGTTCGCGAAGTACAGTTCTCCCGGTGAGAACATCTATGATCCCGGCGCGAACACTCGCGCGACGATCAAGCTGTTGCAAGCCAACTCAGCGATGTTCGAGAAGAAGTTTGGCAGGGAGCCATCTTCGACTGAGCTGTATATGATCCATCAGCAGGGATGGGGCGGGGCACAAGCGCACTTCGCAAACCCCGATCGCCCTGCATGGCAGAATATGGCTTCGACGAAGGAAGGCAGGGAGAAGGGTGAGAAGTGGTCGAGAGATGCGATCTGGGGAAACCTCACAGATAAGGAAAAGAAGCAGTACGGCTCTGTTGAGAACGTAAGGTCAGCGGACCTTGTCGGCACGTTCGAGCGGAAGATCACGGGCAATGGATACTCACCCGCAGATCAGGGCACAGCTATTGCGTGGGATGCTTCGCAGGGGGACAGCGCTCAACGGACTGGACTGATCCCAACACGGCTGACCTCTCCGACCGCTCGCGGCATGGCTATTCCGACTCGTGTAGGCGAGGGCGTCCGCGCCAGTGACCAGACTGCGATGGTTGTCACGCCACCGGCTGACGCATCCCCCGCAGCTATTGACACTCACATCAACAAGTTCCTTGAACAGAACGCTCTCGCCCCCGGAGATGTGTTTAAGGTTCAGAACCCTGATGGTGGACAGCAAGCTTATGAGGTCACAGCATCGGAGAGTGGGGAGAAGAGCTATAAGAAGGCTGAGATGCTCTCTGGTGAGGGCGGCGCTATCCAGTATGCCCAAGCCGATACTGGAACCGTCTCTGACGCCAGCCCGAATGTTGGGAACGACGTCACTCCGGTGCCCGCCGACAAAGGGCCAGCCGTTTCTCCCGGCCCACTGCGAAAGGACTCCGATCAGAAGTGGCTCGACCAAGCTTTGATTATGGCTGAAGAACGCGCGAATAAGGTTGCACCCGGAAATATCAAGTATAAGGATAATCTGAGGCGGAAGCTTATCACCGACTTCTATCAGGCACAGCGGATGGGTGTTCAGGAACAGCGGGCGAATTATAACAACGTGTTCGCTGCTGTCATGGGCGACTATGACGAGAAGATGATCCGCTCGATGGATCAGATTTATGCGAACCCAGTTCTGCACGAGTCATATAAACAGCTAGATCGAGCAAGGCAGACTCAGATCGACGCACAAGTTGCGGCCAACTCGAAGAAAGACCTTTTGCCTACGCCAGAGCGGGATGCGCGGGCTGACTATCTGACAGGATTGGCAGGAGATGATCCGGATGCGTTCTTGGACGAGCCGCTTACAGGCATGACTAAGAAAGATATTGAGAGACTGTTTAAGATGAAGCTGAACATTAAAAAGCATCTGACAGAGAACCGCGCTACGCAGACCGCTCTCCGTGATGTAGGCAGACTTGTCAAAGCTGCTGGCATTGAGCAGTTCGGTGATGATGAAGAAGTGAAGGTTTACACTGAGTTCGCTGGTGCGATGCATAACAAGGTGCAAGAGTTTATACAAGATAATAAGAGAAAGCCTAACTGGGAAGATGCACAGAAGATTGCGACGCAACTTCTTGCGCCGAAGGGTGGCGAGAAGAGGTTCCTCGATCCAAGGACTTGGTTCAACGATAGCACTCCGAAGTTCCAAGCCCCGAGTAGTTGGACCGGCCCGGATGGAGTTAAGCGTTCTAAGGATGAGTGGGTGAAGGAGTTCCAGCTTAGGAAGCAGCGCCCACCGACTCCGAGTGAAATAAACAAACTCTGGCAGGACAGTACAGGCAATGCCCGTAACCAACCTTGATGATCTTTTTAACAACGCAGTGGACCCAGTAAGTCCACTCGACGAGTTGTTCAAGCCTTATAAGCCCGCGTCTCCTGTGAGACAACAGGCGGTTGGGGACAGCCTTGCTAACCCTGAAAACGCAGCGAAAGCGTTGAAACTTGGGAAGCAAATGAACACCGCGCCTGTGGTGGTCGAGGGCGATCCGACGCTATTCGAGAACGATCTGAAGGCGCAGCAAGCTGCGACGGCTTCGGAGAACCCTGCCATTGCGAAATACATCGCTGGCAATCCGATGGCCGCGAAGGTGTCGAATGATGACTGGGAAGTGATGAAAACGATCTCGGACAAGCTTGATTGGGCCGAGGCGGCAACTGGGAGTATCTTCGATCACACCCTTCAGGGTTTTAAGCAGGGCTTTGGCCCCGGCGCACTGGGTATGTCAGACGAGAACAGGCGGAATTATCCGTTGACAGCCACGTTGGCGCAGCCCTTTCTCGCCCCGATCGATCTCGCTCTTCGCGGGCTTCGCGGAAGTGTCGGTGGGCTCGCAGCCCTTGGTGGTGAAACCGCTCGACAGACCGGGGAGTGGAAATATACAGTAGACCTGCCCCTCTTTGGCAAGCAGACGTTTGAAATGAACGACGCTTGGGCGAACCGGCTTGAGCGGGACTTGCGAATGGGTATCGAGATGGGCCTTGTCGAGGCTGGCAAGCCCGGCATGGGACCAACTGGGTTTACCCCGAAAGGCCTGAATAATCTCGCGAAAGAGGCCACGAAGGATCGGCTGCGAGTTGATGCTGGTGATCTCACTGTTAAGGAGTTCCTCGGTACTGCGGAGGGGATCAAGTCGAGGAAGGAGATCGACGACTACATCGCTGGAAGAGAAGCGCCACCGGCACCATTGCGGCTCAGTCCTCCTGCGGAAGTAATGATCAGGAATGGGGAGATGCCACCCCCTAAGATGGACCCGATCATTGACGAACTTCATATTATGCAGCAGGGGCTTGACTTAGCCCAATTCGACTCTGCTTACAAAACCATTCAAACGGAGTCTAAAACGCAGGGCCGCTCGCCGGATATGATGGCGGAGTTTCTTGGGCATAAAACTGGGGACCGACAGGTTTATATCCCTGCCGATAAGGTGGTGGAACTGTACGAGTCTGCGAAAGATGTTAGCAAGGTGGGCGATCCAACTGACGGTGTATTTGGGTATGTGCCTGATCTAATGGATCAGCTTGTCCGTGCCGGGGCGACTGGAGGGGATATCGCGATCCCTATGTCGGAGTTCCTCGCGCGAACGGATGAAAAGACTTATGAGGCGGTGAAGGACTCGATTAGGTTTAGGAAAGAGGGGATCACGGCGGAAGAAGGGAAGGAGCTGAAAGCCTGGCATGGTACGGCAAATGAGGTTGATAAGTTTAAGACAGAAAAGATTGGAACCGGGGAAGGGGCTGCGTCGTATGGACATGGGCTATACTTTGCAGAGAATAAAGCAGTTGGGCAAGAGTATGCCAATAATCTCGCTCGTGCACGACACGAGCCTGCGCCCGAAGGAAGCATTGCTGATAAGGTTTATAAGCTTTTAGAGGCTGGTGATCTTCAGTGGGGCGATATTACAAAACTTCATGGAGGAGTTCTTGATACAGAGAACTCAGGTTATGTTAATTTCCCTGACAAATCATCTATGTATGCCACTCCTGAGTATTGGGAACCAATTAAGACCCCGACAAGAAATCTTTATGAGGTTAATCTTAAGGTAGATAAAAACCTGTTGCTTGATTGGGATAAGCCTCTTAACGAACAAACACCTGAGGTTATCGCAGCACTGAAAAAGGCTGGCATAGACGTATCAGATGCTACCAGTGGTGAAGATGCATATCATCAGTTGGTAAATATTCACGGAAAGTTAATGTCCCCGAATGATAGGGGAATGCGTTATAGCACTGGACCGAAAGAAGCTTCGAGAGTTTTGAAAGAGGCTGGTATTCAGGGGATCAAGTATTTTGACCAAGGGTCTCGCCCAGACTTTAGCCCAAAGTCCACAAGAGACGCACTGGCAGATCGAAAGAAGAACCCGGACCTTTATTCAGATAACGATACAGCAATTCCAATGCTTGAGGCTGATCTTGCAAAGTTAGAAAAAGCGACCAGTAACTTTGTTATCTTTGACGAGAGCAAAATTGAGATTCTTTCCAAGAACGGCGAGCCCGCCAACATCTCGAAAGAAGAACGGGAGCAGATTCTTAAGCCGGGGCCGAAAGAGACCGATTTCGACGAAGATGTTATGTCAGCGGAGGACCTGCAAAAGGACGCCGAGCTAGATATGGCGGGCATGGATGCGCTTACGCCCGAGACACCAGCCGAGGCCGCTGTCAAGGCAGTGAAGAAATCCCTCTATCTCGAACCGATGATAAAGGACGGAAAGACCGTCAACATAACTCAAGGCGAGTTCTCGAAATACTCGAAGAAGATTGAGACCGCAGACGCGAAGGCCGCTGAGAAGGTCGCTGCTGCGGCGGAACGAGAAGCAAAAAGGCGGCTGACGCCGGAGTGGAAAAAGAATGAGGCAGAGATTCGCGCGGAAGTCGAGTCTGATCTCCGGAGCCGTCCGGATATTGCTGCTGATACTTATTTTAGAACTGGTAAACTCCCAACAGGAGAACAGCGCCCGCGCCCGTACCTTAATCGGGACGCTGTCGAGACTCTTATTGGCCCGCGTCTACGCTCTATTACGAGTTCTACTGGAGTTCTTCCAGACGAAATTGCGCCATTCCTCAACTTTGAGAACGGTGCGGAACTTGTTAAGTCTTTAGACTTGCTCCACTTCGCGCGCGAGGCGAATAAGGAATCCGCGGACGCTTACATCAAGCGAGTGGTAGATCAGGAAACCGAACTTCGGATGAACGATAAGTACGGCGATCTAGAGCAGGCTATCGCAAACGCCGCGAGCGAGGCCGCACAGGACGCTGCGAGACTCGATATTCTTATCGATGAGCTAAAGTATATCTCAGATGCGGCTGGTGTTGCCCCTGTCTCGAAAGAGGCATTGGTGAACTTTGCTAGAGAGATGTTCAGTCAGCAGAAGGTAAAGAACATCTCGTATGAAGTCGCGAGACGGAATACGGAAAAGTCTGGGCGGGCAACTGAAAAGGCACTGCTGTCCGGGAAGTTCGACGAGGCACTGAAAGAGGTTGAGAGGAGGGTGCTTTCCTTCCTTGAGGCGAAGCTGTCAAAGGCTTTCGAGCGAGAGAATAAGTCAGACCGAAGAAGGTTCGACCGACTGGGTGGGGATGAAACAATTAAGAGTATTGACCAGCAGTACCTGAACCAGATTCATGTGCTTCTAGCCCGTGTCGGCCTCGATGTTTCTCGGTCGGAGCAGAGCCTTGGTCATGCCGCACGGGTTCCACTGGAAACCTTCATCGCTGCGAAAGAGGCAGACGGTCATCTTATGATCCGGCCTGATCTTCCAGCGAAGAACTCTTATGAGGAGTTCACTGTTGACGAGGCCCGCGCCTTCGCGAATGTGATTAAGAACCTTGAGCACATTGGGAAGGAACAGAAAAGTATTCAGGTTGGGAAGGACAAAGAGGCCTACGAAACGGCAGTAGCTAGGGCAATCTCCAATCTCGATGCGATGGCCGGGAAGTTCGACCCGAAGGGAAAGAGCAAAATACGCTCGATAAACAGTTATCTTGTAAAGATGGAACAGCTGTTTGATTGGGCCGACGCTCGTGACCATAATGGTCCCTTTAACCAGATTGTTTTCAGGCCGCTTAGCGAAGCGAAGCACTGGAAGTCGGATAAGATTAGAGAGGTCGGTGCCGCGCTCAATGCTATTCCTTCCTCGTTCGAGTGGAGGAAGGGCTTGTATGAGCGGGTTGAGAATAAGACCCTGATCGATCCAAGAAACGACCAGCCGATGGTCCTTAATCGCGAGGCCATGCTTGCGATTGCGCTGAACTCTGGGAGCAAGAGCAACTTCGGTGTGCTGACTAAGGGGTATAAATGGGACCCTGAGGACGTTCATCGATTTCTCACTGAGAATATGACGAAGGAAGATATTGCCTATGTCAATGGTGTCTGGAAGATGTTTGCAGATCACCTTCGGGATGATATCTCGCGAGTGACTGAGCAACTCTCCGGAGTCCCAGTCGATCTCGTTGACGCTGTGCCGTTCAATACCAAGGGTGGAGAAGCCACGGGCGGATACTATCCGTTAATCGCGGATAGACTGCACTCGCTTGAGCATCGAGCCTCTAAGATAGAGTTGGAGGCGTTTGAATACTCCCCACTTCCATCTCCTCGCGCGACAAAGGAACGGACTGGTGCGGCGTATCCTCTTCAGTTAGATATCTCCGGGCTTCCGGGAAGGTTGAATGAGACCATTCATAACCTTGCTTACCGTGCGCCACTGATTAACGCGAAGAAGTTTCTGGATGATCCACTAGTCCGTGAGGTTTTCACCAACGCCTTCGGACAGGAATACACTGAACTGCTTACACCATTTATGCAGCGAGTTGCCAAAGGTGGCTATGGTGATGATATCGGTGCGCTTGCACAGTTAAGCCAGTTCGTTCGTATGAACGCACAAGGTATGATGATCGGCTTTAACCCTGGGACTATCGTGATCCACGGTGGCGCTGCGGCGGCGAACTCCATCGCAGAGGTTGGGTTCATGCCACTGATTAGGGCAGCGCATCCGGCCTTGAGAGAAGCTATCGGTGCCAAGATCAATGACTTTTTCTCAAGTGAGGAAAGGGCAATGACGATGACTGAGGAGGCTTATGCTCAGTCAGGTGAATTAAGGAACAGGCGGCACTATATCGATGACAACCTGAACGCAATGGCGGAGCAGGTGTTGAGACAGAGCAGCGTGCTTGAGGCCGGGGCGCACCTGTTGAAGGGAAACCTTAGCTTGACAGAAGCCAAAGATGTTCTCATGAACGCGAGACAGCGGCTCTTGATCTTCTCCATGAGCGGGGTTGCCCATTTCGATCAAATGTCTGCAGTACCGACTTGGCTGGCGATCAGGGATCGAGCGTTACTGGATGGAAAGGAATTGCCCGAGGCTATTTACATGGCGGATAAGGCTGTGCGTAACGCCCACGGAGCCAACGGACTGATCGACACTGCACGGATTCAGAATGTGGGCGAGATTATGAAGTGGTTTACCATGTTCTATGGGTACTTCAGCCATAACTATAATCGTAACTTCGATACGGTGAAGGTGATTCAGGGCAAAACCCCACCACCTGCTGACGGCGGGAAGTTTATGACTTCGTTCTCTCGAGCATTTTGGTACTTGGTCATTCCTGCGCTGATCCATGAAGCGATTAGAGGACATGGTGATGGGAAGGAGAACCCATTGCAGTGGATCGCTGGAACACTTTCAACCCAACTCCTTGGAATGTTCCCGTTCGCCAGAGATGTATCTTTTGCCGTGTCCTCTGGAAGGCAAGCATCTTCCACACCTCTAGGTGATGTTGCACAGGGCTATGCCGCGGTGGCTACTGATGTGCTAAAGGCACTGAATGTCATGGAAGGCAAGCCCTCGAAGCTATGGTTACAGCACGCGCTTGATCTGCCGGGGTACTCTGTTGGAATAGGGACTCGGACAACCTCTCGTGCGAGTCAGTTCTTGTTCGATACTGCTGCGGGTAAGCAGCATCCTCAAGACGGTGTAGAATATCTTCGGGGACTTATCACTGGAAAGGCAAAGGCTCACAAATGACCATCTCCAATACCGATACCGCAGTTAGCTACACCGGCAACAGTGTAACGACTGTATTCGACTTCGACTTCAACATTCCACTGGCCGCGGACGCCACGGTTACGCTGTTCGACAGCACCGACGACTCCACGGTCACGCTCGATCCAGCGGATTATACGATCACTGGACTGGGAGTGGACGCTGGCGGGAGTGTGACGTACCCGCTTGTCGGCTCACCGATACCGGCCACGCAGATCATCACGATCATGCGGGTGCTGGACATTGTGCAGGAGACGGACCTTGCCAATCAGGCGGGGTTCTACCCTGAGGCCATCACGGATGCGCTGGATTATCTCACGATGGTTTGCCAGCAGCAACAGACGGATATAGATAACTGTCTGGCGTTTCCGTTAGGGTCCACAACGTCGGCGGCGGACTTGATCGCGGCGATCCTGAATGGTGAGGCCAACGCCGATGCTGCGGAGGCTGC
>Ga0105340_1000262_pt1 | contig 25826 bp, 38 predicted proteins | sample EasRivMeERMLT700_FD_89676 | JGI IMG/M metagenome (GOLD analysis project Ga0105340, IMG submission 89676) | Soil microbial communities from meander-bound floodplain in the East River, Colorado, USA - East River MetaG ERMLT700 | ecosystem: Environmental > Terrestrial > Soil > Floodplain | place...
AACATTCAGCAACACGCTGACGTTCGCCGGCACGGACGCCACGACGATGACATTCCCCGCCACAACGGGGACTGTTGCCACGCTTGGACTCGCCAACACCTGGGCGCTGGCGCAGACGTTCACCACGGCGATCGTGCCGACTGGTGGTGTTGGGGCTGCGGGCGGGTTCACGCATTCGGCCCGTGGCTGCCACACGGGCGGCGTTGGCGCCACGCAAAGCACGGACGGTACTGACCTGACCGTGGTCGTGACCGAATTGTACGTGGCGGAGGTTCGCATCCCCGCCAACTGCACGGTGACGGGGGTCTCCGTGCTCTGGGGGACTGCGACCGAGGGAAACGCCAAGGTCATGCTGTTCAACAGCGCCGGGGCGCGCGTGGCACTGTCTGCGTCAACGGACGTATCTGGCCACACCAATGACGCCTATTCGACCCGCATTCCCTTCGCCACGCCTTATGCGGCCGTTGGCCCAGCGTCCTATTGGGTTGGCGTCATCGCCGACAATACGGGACACAGGATCAATACCCATATCGTCGGCGACTTCGGGGCCGGCAAGATTACGTCGCTCGTCTACGCAACCGAGGCCGGTTACGCCACCATCACCGTTCCCACCACATTCACGACCGGCCTCGGGCCGATTGCAAGCCTGTACTAGGAGACACCATCATACCTTTTCGCAAACAGAAGGAAAAACCATGTCTGTGATGCCTAACCCGTCAGCCCTGATAGACCCTTATGCAGACAGGACGTTGGCGACCGCAGCGATTATCCCGATGAAATTCTGGATCAAGTACAAGCCAGTCCTTGAGTACGTCGAGGTTGGCGGGAGGGTGATATCTAAGGACACCGGCCAGCTCCGGGCCGAGGAATGGGTGGAATGGCATAAGAAGCTGACGGGCAGCCAGACCATCCCCGTCACCTGCGTCAACTCCGTCGAGCGTCTCAAGAAGGGCGCAAAGAAGGCAACCGAGCCCGATGACGAGGCGGCTGCCATCTGGCGGGTGCTCGAGCCGTTCTACAACAATTGGAAGAACGGCGGCGGCGAGGAGATCGTAACCGGAACCCCGTTGTCGGTATGGCCGGGGGTTCCGCGTGAGGTTGTGGAACTGCTCAAGCCGTTCCGCATCATGAGCGTCGAGGACCTTACCTTGGTTGGCGACCAGATGCTGCAGAAAATCCCTTACCCGAACATGCATATGTATCGGGACCGCGCCAAGAAGTTCCTCGCCACCAAGGACATCGCCGAGGCGGTTCGCGAACTGGATCAATCCAGCGCAGAGAATATCGCCCTCAAGGAGCAGAATGCAGCCCTCCAGAAAGCGCAGGCGGATTTAGCCGCCCAGTTGCGCGAGATGCGGGAGCAGATGGAAGAGGCCAGTCCGATGGCGAAGATCAAGGGGCGCAAGCGCGAGGCGGCTTAGGTTCCGCTTTGAGTTGCAACATTCATCGGATTATCCATGTCTCTCCTCACCATGATCCATGGTTCCTGCGACCCGCTGGGCATCGCTCGCCCGTCGTCCGTCGTCGGCTCCAGCGACCAACAGATACGCCAGTTACTGGGCCTTGCCAATCAGGAGGGCAAGGAGCTTGCCAAGCGGCATAATTGGCAACGCATTACCAAAGAGAAGACCATAACGGCCACGGCGACGGAAGAGCAATCCAGCGCAATTCCCAGCGATTTCGACCGCATCCTGAATGGTACTTTCTACAACCGCACACAAAACCGCCGCGTCGAGGGGCCGATGGACGCCGCTGAGTGGCAACAGTACAAGGCCAGCATCGCGAGCGTCCTATTTGACGCCTACCGCATCCGCGGCAATTCCATGTTGTTGGCGCCAACGCCAACCGCAGACGACAGCTACGCTTATGAGTACGTGTCGCTGTGGTGGTGCACGACTGCGGCCGGCACAACGCCAACCCTGGCCGCATGGGCGGCGGATACCGATGTCGGCATTCTCCCCGAGGATCTGATGGGCCTTGGTGTCGTGTGGCGGTTCCTAAAGGCCAAGGGCCTCGACTACTCCGAGCCGTTCCGTACCTACGAGGCGCAGTTGATGCTTGCCGTGGGACGGGATGGCGGCAAGCGCAGCGTCTACATGGGCAGGTCCATGGATTATCGCCGCAGGCGTGAGCCTCGGTGGCCGGACGGCAGTTGGGATGTGAGCTAGTATGCCGACATCCGATCAGTACACCATCAATATGGTGCATTTCCCGGCTGGAGATGCGTCCGATCCGAAGCAGCTAGATGAGTATTTGGATACACTGGATAGAGAGTCCGTTTCTGCCCTAGATTTCATCCCGGCCGCTAAGCATGCCGGCATAGCCGCAGGCAGCAACACTGACGATCTGACAAGCTATATAGAGTCCGCGCTCAGCACCGGCGGCTCCGTATATTTCCCGGCTGGGCTCTATCATTGTGACACTGCGGTGGACGTTACCGCAGCTAACGTCCACCTGCATGGCGACGGGATGCTCTCAAGCATCATTCGCTGGCGCGCGGACGTCAACGGCATCTCCTGCACCGGCACGCGGTTTTTCCGCAGTGAGGGGATGGCGTACCAAACGACCGAGGCGGCGAGCAGCCGTAAGGCGATCGTGATCGATTGGGATGATCCGAACGACCGTACCCTCATATTCGAACACAACTTGATTGCCGGCGTAATTTTCACGACGGATTGGTGGGGTTACGGCATTCACTGCACTAACCCATCCGTTACCTACATCGCACACAACTACATTGTCGGGGCTTCCGGCAGCACATCGGCCCAGTTCGGCACGCGCGTTCCCGCCGGGGTGTACTTTGCGGCCGGAGCGCTAGCCGTCATCCAGACGATCGAAGACAACGCCATCTTCTACTACGACAGCGCCATCTATATCCGCAGCACATCCACGGTCGGCGCCGAAGGCATCAGCATAGAGGGTAATTCCCTGGTGCACGTCAACTATGGCGTCAACGCCGTCTCGGACTACGTGTCAAGCTATGCCCCGCCTCAGTATCATGTGCTCGCCAACCACGTCGAGTTCTACCTGAAGGGCATACTGCTCGACCACGTCACCGACATCGTGGTGGCAAATAATTTGCTCTATGGTGACGGCAGCGCAACCGGCGCGACGTTCGGAATCCACGCAGACACATGCTCGCGCGGCTTCATCCATCACAACACCGTCAGGGACGCATCGGGCGGCAGCAACACCTTGCTCGCCGGCATTCTGGTTGACGACTGCGCGGCAATCTTCGTCGGCCCAACCATCGCCGACACTAACGACTACGCGGTCATCTTCAACAACGGCACTGGCACATGCCACGTAGACCGCCACAAGATCATCCAACTGCACACCGACGGGCAGACGTTCATCGACGCCTCGTCGTCCGGTACCAACAACACGCTGCGCAAGCAGTTGATCGCAACCGCGACACCTAGCGCCGTGGCGACGTCGGTGGTGACCGACATTCCAAGAGATTATAACTATCTGGTGTTGCAGTTCTCGGGTCTGAGCAGCGACACGGCGACCCGCGAGCTGCTACTGCGCGTAAGCACGGACAATGGCTCGACCTACGACTCGACGGCTGCCAATTATGTGGGTTTCAGTCTGGTCGGGACCTCTGTCGCTGCCCACACCGCGTCGTCGTTGATTGCGTCTGGCGCCGTGGCTGCGGCGGGGACTTTTGCCGGCACGGTCGTAATCCACAATTACCAAGGCTCGTCGCATCCCCAGACAAAGACGCGCATAAATAACGGCACCGAGGTCCAGAACCACGTGACCTACATCGGCAGCACCGACAGGATAAATGCGCTCCAGTTGCTCTGGAATGGGTCCGGCAATTTCGATGCAGGAACCTGGTCCCTGTACGGGATACGCTAACGCATGCTTGCGCCCCTTCGCAACAACGCCAATCGCAAGGCTGTCGTCCAGGCGGCAACTGTCCCTGCACCTACAGAGGGGTGGGACGCATCGACGGCGCTTGCCGCGATGAAGCCGCTTCGCGCCGTGCAATTGAGGAACTGGTTCCCCCAGCCAGGCTATCTCGAGGTGCGCCGAGGCTTCCAACGGCATGCCTTCAGCGTAGGGACCACGACCACGTCGATCGAGTCCCTGATGGTCTGGAACGGCCCGACATCGAGCAAGATGTTTGCGGCTGGCGGCGGCGTCATCTATGACGTGTCCTCATCCAGCACGGCTGGAACCTCGGTTGTCACAGGTCTGTCCGAAGACCGTTGGCAGCACACCAACATGACAACGGCCGCGGGGGCCTTTCTGGTCCTCTGCAATGGCACGGACACCGTTCGCAACTACGACGGCACATCCTGGACGGCGCCGTCCATTACCGGCGCAACATCGTCCGATTTGATCCACGTAAACGTGCACAAAAAACGCCTGTGGTTCGTAGAGAAGGACTCAACCAAGGCCTGGTATCTCGGGACCGAGGCGATTTCTGGCGCGGCGACTGCGTTTCAGATCGGCTCAAACTTCAATCTCGGCGGCTATCTCGTCGCCATGGCCACCTGGACGGTTGACGCCGGGTCTGGCCCTGACGATCTCGCGGTGTTTATATCGTCCAGGGGGCAGATGGCGGTCTACCAAGGCACCGACCCGTCCAGCGCCCTGACTTGGGGTCTAATCGGGGTGTACGATCTTGCTGCACCGATCGGGCGGCGGTGCTTTACCCGCTTCGGGACATCGCCCCTTCTCATAACTGTCTCTGGCGTGCTGCAGCTTGCGGCGACCGCAAAAGCGGACACGTCGCAGGTTGCGGCAACCGCAATAACGACGCGCATCCTCAACGCCATGAACATTGCGGCGCGGAACTTCAAGGACAACTTCGGCTGGGAACTGTGCGTCTATCCGCGCGGGACTAGGTTGATCCTCAACATCCCGGTCGCCGAGAACGACAGCGCCAAGCAGTTCGTGATGAACACCATCACGGGCGCGTGGTGCGAGTTCGATGCGCATAACGCCAACTGCTGGGCTGTGTTCAACGACAAGCTGTATTTCGGCACGAATACCGGAACGGTCATGGAGGCGGATCGCTCTGGCGCCGACGAGTATGACGAGATCGTTGCCTACGGTCAGACCTCCTATCAGGCGCTGTTCGCGGCCGGCAACCTCAAGCGCTTCTCGATGCTGCAGCCGCTGGTGACGATCTCAGGCGATGCGCGTCCCGCAGTCGGCATATCCGTGGACTTTGCGGAGACCAGCGCTCTCTCCACGCCGTCAGGCGCTACGGCCGGCGGAGCTCTGTGGGATGTAGCCGTGTGGGACGAGGATGTATGGGGTGGGGGGCTGACCTACCTCTCCGATTGGACATCCGTTCCAACGCTGGGCCGGTTTTCCAGCGTCAAGTTCGTCGGCAGGACTGGCACGGATGCCGAGGGCTCCTTCTGGGGTACGGCTACGTGGGGCACGACCGTCTGGGGGTCCAACGGCACGCGAGAGCAGACCATGCAGATCAACGGGTTTGTGCTGCTGGCCGAGGTTGGCGGTCACATATGAAGCTGGTTCTCGGACAGGATCGCCCCGTAACGCAATGGGCGTCTCGCGTCCTCGACATCGACGTGCTAGGCCAGCCCACGCATGCGTTCGGCCTAGTGGATGAGCGCGGCAAGATGCGCGGGTGTATTTTGCTGCGCGAGATCACGCGGCACACGGCCGACCTGCATGTGTATAGCGAAGCCACGATAACTCCCAATGTAGTGCGTCAAGTTTTCTATCTGATCTTCGAGGTGCTTCGCTATGGTCGGTTGCAGACCATGTGCGAGCGCTCCAACTGGAAATCGAAGAAGGACACGCCGCGCTGGGGCTTCAAGTTCGACGGCGTAGCGCTTGACTTCTTCGGTCCCAACAAAGATTCAATCCGCTTTGTGATGCGTCGCAACGACTGCAGGTGGCTCGCAAAGCCGTCAGCAAGAAAGACGCAGGAAAATGGGCATATTCAAGCAGCCTAAAGCGCCGGCGCCGTTCGATGCGGCTGGGAACCTGCAAAAGCAGGACACTGCCAACCAGGAGAAGGTTGCGCAGGACATAACGACGAACCGGCCCAACCAGTACGGCCCGTTCGGCTCTGTCACTTGGAGCCAAAACCCGGATGGGTCGTTCAGTCAGTCCACCACGCTCAACCCCGATGAGTTGGCCAAGCGCGATCAGATGTGGGGCATGGGCAGCGCCGCATATCAAGGCGGCCTTAGCGCGCTCGGCAATTCCTCTAATCTCGACCCGTCCCTGACGGACCCGACAGGATTGTTGCATGCTGGGGCTGGAAACCTCTACGGCATGTCTCAGTCTCCGTTCGTTGCGCCGGATTGGCAGCAGGGGGCAGATCGCGCCACTGAGTACATGCGCCTGACGCAAGGCGAGCAACGGGATGCGCTTGACAACAAGCTCCGCAACCAAGGGCTCGATCCAAGCTCCGATGCGTATAAAGGCGCCATGCGCGACCAGAAGGTTGCCGGCGATTATGCGGTTGGCAACGCAACGGCGGGAGTGCAGAACCAGCTCTATAACCAGGCACTAGGCGCACGAGGGCAGGCTTACCAGGAGGGCGCGGGAATGCTAAGCGCCGGCCTTGGCGTTGGCCAGCAGGACTGGAATCAGAAGTATGGCCTCGCAGGACTTGGCAGCCAGGATGCGGCGCGCATGGCGCAGTTGGGGCTGTCTGGCATGCCGGCAATCGCAACCTCCCCTGGCGTGTCGTCATTCAACAGCGTCGGCATACCCGGCTTGGATGTGATGGGCGCCTATCAGAACCAGTACAATAGCCAAATGGACCAATACAAACAGCAGATGGCCCAGTATAATGCCGGGATGGGCGGCATGGCCGCCCTTGGTGGCACTGCGCTACAATACGGATTGCCTCTGATGCTCTCTGATGCACGCGCCAAGCGCGACATTAAGAAAGTTGGAGCACTTGATAGCGGGTTGCCGATTTACAGCTACCGCTATGCTGGCAGCCCGCGCACTGAGGTCGGCGTCATGGCGCAAGAGGCAGAGCGGGTTGTGCCGGATGCCGTCACGGAGATTGGCGGGCTGAAGCATGTTGATTACAAGCGCCTGACGGACGTTCTGGCTTAACCATGGCCAATCCCTTCACGGGGCTTTTTGACGAGGCTGCCAAGCAGCACGGGTTAGAGCCCGACTGGCTCTCGACGTTTGCCCGCATCGAGAGCGGCTTCAATCCGAACGTCCGAACTGGCTCCTACAAGGGGCTGTTCCAGCTTTCGGACGACGAGTTCGGAAAGCACGGCGGGCAGGGCAATATCTTTGACCCTCGGGCCAACACGTTCGCCGCCGCCGCTAAGCTTCGCCGAGAGAGAGATGAATTCTCTGCCAAATACGGCAGGCAGCCAACCGCTGCCGAGATTTATTTCATCCACCAGCAGGGCGTCGCGGGGGCACCCGCACATTGGAACAACCCAAGCCAGCCCGCCTGGCAGAGCATGCTTTCGACTCCAGAGGGCCAGCGCAGGGGGCCTGGGTGGGCAAGGCAAGCGATTTGGGGCAACGTCCCCAATGATGTGAAGGCCAAATACGGGTCGGTCGATAATCTACCAAGCGGCGAGTTCTGGAAGCTTTGGCAAGACAAGGTGGCGCGTTTCGGTGGCCAGAGCGCGCCGTCGAGTCCCCAGCCTCCAGATGGCATGGACGCCGCTACCCACGGCACGAAGTCGCCACTCATGGCCCTCGGTGGGCCCAAGCCTGGATCAACGCCCATGACCACCTACGACGGAATGACCCCAGAGGAGGTCGAGCTAAATCGGCGCATGGGCATGCGCAATGCGCAGTTGGGAAGTGATGCCTCCCCAGTTGGGCACTGGTTGCAGGGCCTCGCACGCATGGCGCAGGGGGGGCTTGGTGGGTATCAGCTTCATCAAGCAAAAACGGGCGAGAGTTCCGGCCAAGCGGCAGCGACTCAATCCCTTGCTGCAGCGCTACAGGGTGGTGATCCGAAGTCTGCCATCGCCTCCATGGCTGGAAACCCATGGACAAGGGACCTTGCCGGAAAGCTTGCGGGAAATGCTCTACAGGGTGAGCTTGAGGCGCAGAGCCAGATGGGCAAGCTCAAGCATGAAATGCTTGGCTATGAGCGCGACCTGAAGAAGCGCGAGCTAGAGACGCCCAAGTTTGATTCCGTCACCATCCCAGAGGGCGGACTGCACATCATCAAGGATCGCGCCGGCAACGTAGTGAAAACGCTGTCTGGAAATCCGAAAGAGCGCGAGGATGCCCTCACCAAGAAGATCGCCAACGAAACGGCCGAGATAGCCGTCAAATACATCCAGGCCGGAGACGCTGCCGGTGACATGATGGGCGCCGTGAATGAGCTGAAGGCCATCTCCAAGGCCCCAGGGCTTGATGGTGCAATCGGACAGTGGGTTGGCAATCCGCTCTACCAAAGCACGCTGGGTCGCGTCCCGATGGCGCCCGGCAACCCAGAACTCAATGCGAAGATCAACAGGCTACAGCAAACGCTGTCGCTCGGGGGGACTCAGGCATTCCTGAAAGGTCTCGGCTCCGCCTCGGATGCGGAAGGGCGTAGGGTCGAGGAGGCGGTGTCCAACCTCTCCAAGTCGCGCAATCGGGCTGAGTTCGAGAATAACCTGCGCATCATAGAGACTGGCCTGCATCGCCAGCTTGCCAGGTCGCAGGCAGCTCGACAGAGGTTCCCGCAGCTCGATGTGGCTGGCTATGGTCGGCCATCCGCGCAAGGCGCTGCGCCAGGGACAGCACCACCTAATGTCCCGGCAGGCACTCCGGCCGACGCCGCGCCGCGCGCTCCCCAGCCTGGGAAACGCGATTTCTCGGCGTTGCCTCGTAGTGACCAGCGCACAGCCCTGACGCGGCTGGCCAAGGATGCGAGCCCTGAAACTCTGGCCAACTTCGAAATGGAGTTCGGCACGGCAGCGCTCGAGCAAGCCATGCAGTCCGTTGAGAAGCTGCGGAAAGGCACGGCATTCTGATGGCCATGCGCTTCGACGACCTTGGCTCCAAAGGCGCGGCCACAGTCAACAATGAGACTCCGTCGCGGCCGGGGGCGACTTTTTCTGACCTTGGTGGCGAGGGAGCAAACAAGAAATACGATGACTGGGGCTCGTGGGCGCTTGACCTAGCGCGGACGGCTGGCGGTCAAGGTGCGCTGTTTGGATTTGGAGATGAGCTGATCGCAGGGGTGCGGTCGCTCATGTCCGGCAAAAAATATGAAGACTTGAGGAACGAAGAGCGCGACGCAGTAGATCGCTTCCGAAAACAGAACCCCAAGACGGCGTTTGCTGCCGAACTCGCTGGTGGATTCGCAGTGCCAGGAATGGGCGCGGCGAAATTTGTAGCCGGCGGCGCAAGCCTTGCTGGCAAGGCGGCTCGCGCCGTTCCGGTTGGATACGGGTTTGGCGCCGTCGGTGGCGTGGGCGCGGCGGAAAGCGATGACCCAAGAGATTGGATGTCGAGCGCGCATGAGGGCGGAAAGGTTGGCGCCGTCATCGCACCCATGATCCCCGTGGCTGGCCGCGTGTTGGGCAATACGTTGCAGCGTGCCGACACGACAGTGCAGGCCGTAGGCAACAAAGAGAAGGCCGCCCAACTGTACCTTGCGGACAAGCTTCGGTCGCAAGGCATGACCGAGGCTGGCATAGCAGGAGACCTGGCTACCGGCCGGAAGGCCGCTCAATTTCACACCGGAGAGACCCCACACCAGCTCGCAAGCAGAATGCTAGCGGAGGGGAAGCCGGAATCTGAAATCATTAAGCGCCTGAAGTCCCTGCAAACGGAAATAGGCAACAAGACTGCGCCTCTGCCTGAGACGATTGCCGACGTGGCGCCAGTCACCCAGCGGGTGCTTCGTGGCGTAAAGGTTGGCGGCGAGGCCGACGACATCATTGAGCCCTTTCTGTCCAAGAGGCAGTCTGGCGAGATCGACTTCACCAAGGGCGCCGAAGCTGGCGGGCAGTATGGCCGCCTTGGCGAGCAGATGCGGCTTGCCTTGCGCGTGTCGGATGAGGCGTTGGCCGACAAGCTGGAGAAGCTGGTAGCCAAGCGCGGCTCAGAGGCCGACGTGCTGTTCGACGCCGCTCGCAAAGCATCTCAACCGTTCGACCTGAGTAAGACCCTGGAGACGTACAACCTCAAAGCCGCCGACATGGCCGACCCAGGCCAAGCCGAGATATTGAGGAAGGCCGTCCGCTATTTCGACCAGCATGGCACCGCTGGCGAAGGCGGCAAGGGCATGTTCCCTGTCGATAACATCAGCCGCGTTCACAACGCAAAGATGGCGCTGGATGATCTGATCGCCAGCAGCCAAGTGCAGGAGGCCGGCAATCTTCGGCGACTTTTGACCGGGTTGAAGCATGACATCATGGATGGGGTGTTTACAGCCGCCGATGGGTCATCCGTCAACAAGGCATATCGCACGGCGCTGGACAAGTTCGCGACCCGTTCTGAGGTGATCAATGCCGCGAAGCTCGGCCAAGATTTTGCCGCCGGCAATGAGCAGATCACACCGAAGATATGGCGGTCCATGTCGGAGGCCGAGAAGAGCGCGGCTCGGGCGGCTTGGCTGCATACGACAAAGCAGGGCATGGGCGGCAAGGCGGCTGGGCCGACAACGGACTTCACGGGCGAACTCAGAAAGCCAAACACGGCTGACGACCTCCGGCTCATCCTCCCGCCCGTGGCGGGGGCGTCTGAGCGGTTCCCTGGCGGCAATCGAGAAAAGCTGACCGAACTTCTCAAGCGCGAAACCCGCATCTCCGACACGTCGAGGAAGGTTCTCGGCAACTCATCTACGGCGGAGAAGGCCGTAGACGCCGTTGACATCGGGCGGCTGGCGCGAGTTTCGCGCTACATTGGCAACTCCACTGGAGCGGTCCAGGCTGCGGCGGCGTCGCTGGCTGATGCCTTGGAGCGGATGTCAGCGATCAAGGGTGAGCGCGCCCGCTACCTAGCCCAGAAGCTGCTCACGACGGATCAGAATGAGCAGCGCGAGTTCCTGCGGCAGGTGCGGCGAACCTACGGCGCCAACACCGTGCGCAAAATCAATACGGTTGCAAGTGACTGGGCTGTTGCGTTTGAAACAGCATTCGCTGGTCAAGCAGGCCGCGACGAGGCGGCAAAGAAGTAGCGGCCCAGATTGCACCGTTGATGAGGGCGGCGGTCGGCCCAGCGCCGATAGCGTGGCGTTTCAACGGTGCCCATCGATGCCAGGCTGCATTCGCTACCGCAGCATCTGGGCCACGTCCACCCTACCCCATCACAACGGCGGAAGCCATGGCTGATCCACTGCTTGATATCCTAACCGACACAGGTGGCATGCCGTCCACTTCAGGTGGCGCCGAGCCCGACCCGGTGCTGGAGATGGTCAAGCGCGCCCGGAAGCGCCAGGCTTTGGTGGATGCTGGGTTCAATCCAGATGTGACGCTCGCCGGGTCGCTTCAGGACTTCGGAAAGCAAGCTGCCATGCAGGCCGCTCTATCCGCCGTTCCTATGGCTGGCCCAGCACTATCTCGCGCGGCTTCCGCAGCTCCAACTCTGGCGAAGGTGCTGGGTGGTGCTGGGGCAGTTACAGCAAGCACCTCGCAGGCTGGGCAAGGGGCAGACACGAACGAGGCTGTTTCCAACCTGAAAATGCTGCTCGAGCAGCAATCTGCGTTGCGCAGGCAGACGGAGGCGGCGTCGCAGCGGCGTGAAATCGAACGCAAGAGCGGCGAGGGCAAGCGATTTCAGAGCGCTGACCAAGAGCTCAAGGCTCTGAACGACCAGCTTTCAGCTCTAAGTGCGATCATCACCAGGGAGCAACGGCGCAATTCTCCTGAATACGCCATGGAAATTGAGCAGGAGAAGTCGAGACTTGCTGCGGAGGCACAGAAGAAGCGCTCGGAGACCCCAACACGCGAGCTGATATCCGACTACACCGGCTACATTCCGGCTGTGACGGGTGGGCTGGCGCTGCTTGGTGGCGCGGCATTGAAGGGCAGGGCGCTCTCGAATTTCAACCGGGAGATGACCGACCTGTCCGCCCGCTCAGGTGCGGCGGTGCAAAGGGCGCAGTCCGCCACGTCTGCCCCCGCATACACGGCGGCTCGCAAAGAGGCGCAGTCACTTAGCCAGGAATTGGCTTCCAGGAAGGCGGCAGGCGATCCGGGGACCAAGCAAGCTCTCGAGTTCGGGGCTGGGACAGGCGTGGTGGGTGCCTTCCTTCCAGAAGAGGTGGACTTTGCTCGCGCAGTTGCTGGTAGCCCTCTCTGGGGCAAACTCAAGGAAACGCTGATTGACGACTACCCAAGCACAATCAAGCGTGCGGCGCTCGCAGGTGGCCTAGGCGCTGGCGTCGGGCACTTGGGGGCGTTGGGCGTGACGCCCTTCATGAGCCGCCCAAGCCCTCCTAACTATTCCGCTGCAGCCGCCGCCCTACCAACCAAGCGCTTGCCCAATGTGCCGGGAGGAGGAGGACCGCAGTTACCGCCAGGACCGGGGCAGCCCCCGGCCATAGGTGGGGCTCAGCCAGGGCCAGGCCCAATGCCGCCAGCACCGCCGCCAGCACCGCCACAGTTACGCGCATTGGTCTCTCCTGAAGATGCCGCCCGCCGTGAAGCGGAGCGGCTGTTTAAGCCTAACAGCCCGCGTCCAGCAGACCTACCCAAAGATCTTGACTGGAATGAGTTGGCTGGCCGAGCTCAATATCCAAAGGGCCACCCCAAAGCTGGCAAGTTTGTACCACTTCGCGGGGCGAACGGGAAGACCTCGGACGCCAGCGACGCATTAGTTGATGCGCTCATGAACTCTTAAAACCTCAACAACCACAACCAGAGCGCGAACAATTATGGCCCGCAACGGCAGCGGCACTATGTCAATTCTGAATAGTTTCACCAGCGGTGAGACTATCAGCTCAGACGACATGGATGCGAACTTCTCTGACATCGCGTCAGAGATCACGAACTCGGTCGCGAAGGATGGGCAGACCACCATGACCGGCCAGTTCAAGGCCGCGTCAGGGACCGTTTCGCTACCCGGCATCACCTTCGGGTCCGACACGGACGTTGGGTTCTATCGCATCGGTGCCGACAACATCGGCCTTGCCATTGGTGGGGCCATCGCCCTCGATGTTGACTCCAACTCCCTCAACATGGCATCCGGGTTTACGATCGCGGCCCAGGCCATAACCGCGACGACTGTAACCCCATCAGGGCAAGTTGTTTCCTCGGCTGGAACAGTATCCGCGCCCGGTCTGGCGTTTGCCTCTGACCTCGATTGCGGCTTCTACCGCATCGGTGCCAACAACATCGGCTGGGCCGTTAACGGCGCTAAGGTGGTCGATGTCAGCACTACTGGGCAGGCCGTAACGGGGACGCTGACGGCTACCGGGGCAATTACCGGGGCATCGACCGTCACGGACGTTAACGGTTTGCTGCCGTTCCCGGCCACCACGGCGATGATATTCGTTCAGACATCAGCCCCCACGGGTTGGACCAAGGTCACATCCACAGACAACGCAGCGCTTCGGTTGGTGTCAGGTACGGCGTCATCGGGCGGCACGGCTAACTTCACCACAGCGTTTACATCGCGCAGCATTGCCGAGGCAAACCTACCCAATGTGACCAAGGGCGTGTCTGGCACCGTAACTTCAACTCCCAGCGTCGGCGGCGTTACTCCAGTTAAGCTTGTGCACGTTGATTCGGCCACACTAGTTGATACTGATACCGGCGACGTGAATGTGTATACAACCGATAAATATGGGACACTGCAGATTGCCAACGTGTTTAGCAGCGGCGTAACATCGGCGCTTGGCTCTGGCACGGCCATGGATTTTGCGGTCAAGTACGTTGATGTAATCCACGCCACGAAAAATTAGCGCGTGGACCTACCTTCCGAGAAGCGCGGCTGCCACCGCACTGGCTTCACCAAGAAATGCCGCAAGCTGGTATTGGGCGGCCTGTGCGAACGCTGGGTGCAAATCCAGGGCAAAAACCCCAATACCGGCGAGGATATCAATCGCTCGCAGTGCATTGATGACTGGACCTTCCTTTTGTCGATGGAGCACTCGCAGCAGCAGCGCCAGACTGGGGCGGCAGTCGAGTCAGCCCGTAATGAGGCAGTCAAATCCGCCGCGGCGCAGGTAGAAGCCACGAAAGAGAACACACAGGCGCAGGCGCGGGCAACTGAGGTGTTTGTGCAGTCGGCGCGGGCGATGCTGTCAGTTGCCGCGCAAACAGCCCAGATTGCCGACCGCATCGACGCGGTTCGCCCGAACCAGATCACGCATAAGAACGGACAATAACCAATGGCCTTCTCGTCTGGCACCTACAGTTTGCCATCCAACGCTTTCGCGAACGCGACTGCCGGCGATGTTATCGACCCAGATTTGGCTGATGCCACGCACAACGATTTTGCGACCGCATTCAATGCGATCACTGGCGGGACTTGGCGGGCGTCAGGTTTCACGGTCAGCCCCAGGACGTTCCACACGGGCGGGATGCCAGCCCGTATCAGCACGGACGGGACCAATCTCTCGATTGTCGTCACCGAGCTCTATGTGGCCGAGGTCTTCGTTCCAGCCACATGCACCCTGACGGGGGTTTCCGTGTTCTGGGGCGACGCCACCGAGGGCAACGCGAAAGTCATGCTGTTCGGCAGCACGGGGACGCGGCTTGCGCTTTCGGCTTCGACTGACGTGTCGGGTCATACGGTGGATGCGTATTCGACGCGCATACCCTTCTCCGCCACCTATGCCGCGGTCGGCCCAGCCACGTACTATGTCGGGGTGATCTGCGACACCAACACCCATCGTATCAACACCCACGTTCTCGGCGACTTCGGTGCCGGCAAGATCACTGGGTTGGTCTACGCGACCGAGGCTGGTTACGCGACAATCACCGTGCCTACAACCTTCACGACCGGGCTTGGCCCGATCGCGAGCCTGTACTGATGACGCCCAAGCAGTTCATTGTCTTCGACGGCATCTGCGACCGCCTGGGCGATTTGTGCCGGCGCTGGGGCGAGATGCAGAAGAAAAATGAAGAGATAGCTGGGCGCCTATCCGAAGCCGCCAAGGGCGCCACCGGCTCCAGCATTCGGCCGAAATACCAAGCCCTTTGCGATCACATGATTTCCGAGCGCTTGGCCTACGCCGAGCTCGTCAAGGGCATTCACGGCATCGACCGCGAGATCGAGTACATCACCCACCGCACCCAACGGCGCGAACGCATGAAGGCGGAACGCTAGGCCATGTTCAAGGCAACACGACTCGAAGAGCTTGCCGTTGAGCTGTACGATGTCGGCATCATCGATATGTTCAAGGGCATCAACGGGTCCAACCCGATGTCGTTGAGTGGGGCGTCTACGTCCAAGCTTTGGTTGAAGGCTTATGACAATCCGCCAACTGGCGGCGAGGACAGCACGCACGGGACACTACGGGTTTATGCTGGCGGGGACTCGACCAACGAGGACAATTGGGAAGCGCTGACGCCGGCAACCTTTGCCGACCATATCCTCGTTGTCGCCGGCACCCATCAGCCGCTTGATGCCGACCTTACATCCTGGGCTGCCGTCACTCGCGCGTCGGGGTTCGACACGTTTACTGCTACGCCATCTAGCGCCAATCTAGCGTCTCTCGTCACGGACGAAACTGGTTCTGGCGCTCTGGTGTTCGGCACAGCGCCGACATTCCCCACTACGATTACTGTGGGCGCAGCATCTGGTGCCACTGGTCAAATCCTGCTCAAGGGCACGACCAGCGGCACCGTTACCCTCAAGACGGCGGACGCTGCCGGGACCTATACGCTAACGCTTCCGACAGATGATGGCACCGCAGATCAAGTCTTGAAAACAGACGGCAGCGGTGTGCTGTCGTGGACTAGTGCTACCGGCACACCAACCGTCATCACGGTTGCGAATGAAGCCTCAGACACAACCTGTTTCCCGCTGTTCGTCACGGCGGCAACGGGTGATCTGGGGCCGAAAACAAACACCAGCCTTGCGTTCAACTCCAGCACAGGGGTTCTGACCCTTACCGCCCCAGTGCTTGGCACGCCCACATCTGGCACGCTTACCAACTGTACTGGGCTGCCTACGATCCTTGCAGCCGATGAGGCGAGCGATACTACTTGTTTCCCGGTTTTCTTTACTGCCGCGACTGGCGAGTTGGGGCCGAAGACTAACGCGGGCCTGACGTTCAACTCGTCCACGGGTCTACTTGGCGCCACCAGCCTGCAAGCTGGAAGCTCTGGCACCATCGGCCTCAGTACGGACGTTCTCCTTGCTCGCGACGCCGCCAACACGCTAGCCCAGCGTAACTCGACCAATGCGCAGACGTTCAGTATCTATAATACTGCGGACGGGTCGCCTGGCTCGAACTACGAGCGAGGCAATTTGTTTTGGTCTTCGAATGTGTTTAGGCTCACCAGCGCAGCCGCCGGTACCGGTACGTTGCGCGATCTTTATATTGTGGCCGGTGGCAGCAACCTTCGTCTTGCTTGCGCAAATAGTTCCTCGGCGGGTTGGGTTATTACAAACCCCGGACATTTTACGGCCATTTCCGACAATACCCTTGACATCGGCGCCAGCGCCAGCGGGCGCCCTCGGGATTTGTTTTTAGGCCGCAACGCCACCTTTGGCGGCTACCAGCGCGGCAGCGTTGATACTCGGACAGGCGCAGGCGCGATCAGCATCACGGCGGGGTCCACCAAACTCGTCACGACAGGCGCTGATGCTTTGACCTTGGCGGACGGCGTCGAGGGACAGTTCAAATACATCGTCATGATCACCGATGGCGGCGATGGCACCCTGACCCCAACCAACCTCGGCGCTGGCACCACCATTACCTTCGACGCCGTTGGCGATGCCGTCCTGCTCCAGTTCCTGGGAACGGACTGGTGGGTCATCGCCAACTACAACTGCACCATCGCATAAAGATCACCTATGGCCACCTACGCACTCACCCTCAACGGGCAGCCCAAGTCGCTCTCCACCAGCGACCCCGCGCAGATCGCGGCCATTGCGGCGATACGCGCCAGCGAGAATGCGGCGCTGCCGGATACGCCAGAGGCACCGCGAACCGCGCACGAGCGCTACCGGGCCAACGACGCGGCCTACGTGCAGTATGTGTTCGGCTTATGGGCGGCGGCCAACCCTGGCTTCACTGACCAGCAACTCCAGAACACTTGGGCCTCGGCCTGCGCCTCCTACGCCGGCCAAAACATCCCCTCGCCAACCCCCGAGGAGATTACCCCGGAGGCGCGCAAGGCCCAGTTGCAGGCATACGCCGCAGCCAAGCGCTGGGCCGTCGAGCAGGGCGGGGTCACCGTCCCCGGCGTCGGCCGCATCCCATCCGACGACCGCGCCAAGCTGATGCTGATGGGGGCTGCGCTCGGCATGGCCGATGGAACCAGCGCACCGTTGGTGCTCGGCGCCGTCTCGGTCACGCTCACCAAGGCCCAGTTCCAGGGGCTCTATGGGTCAATCGTCGCCCATGTGAAGGGCTGCTTTACGGCGCAGGCATCTGTTCTGGCGGCCATCGAGGCGGGAGACATCGAGGATGAGGCCGACATCGATGCCGCCGCGTGGCCTGTCTCCTGAATGTGGGAAATAAGCTGGCTTTGGCTGTGGCCGGCGTTCGGCCTCGGCGTGGTCGTGGGAATGTGGGTGATTGCGTCAGCGAAAGAAGGTGACGAATGAATAATGATCTTGAAGCCCAGTTGCGTCGCGCCACTGACATGCTAGCCCAGTTGCGTCGCGCCACTGACATGCTCCAGCTTATGTCGAACCAGCGCGCCGCCGCGCAGAACGAGACGCTCCAGGTCGGAGCCGAGCTGCTTGCCGCCAAGCGCGAGATAGAAGAGCTGAAGAAGAAGCTGGCAGATCGCGACGCCCCGGAGCTGCCCATGCAAAACGGACACGCGGCAGAGGTCGAGGCTCATGCCTAACCTCCACAGCATACCAGCGATGGCTGTTGCGATTGTTGCAACCGCTCTGGTCTCGATCTCCGGGACGATCGGGCTGATGCAGTGGGCGTTTGTGATCCCGGCTGCCGATCCTCCAACCCCAATGCACAAGCTGGTCACGGACGTAGCCAATCGGCTGGACGGCCAGATCACGGCAACTCTGGGCCACGCCATCTTGTGCGTGGAAGAGGTGCAGGCGCTTCGCAAGGATTGGAAGACGCCCGCGAGGATGCCGGCGGCGCCAGCGGCTAAGAAGGCGGGCGGGTGATGAAGCTCTCCCAGGCCGGAATTGACTTCGTAAAGTCCTTCGAGGGCTACCATCGGCGGCTGCCGAACGGGGATTGCGTCGCCTACTTATGTCCCGCCAATGTGGTCACAATTGGGTACGGCTGCACCGAGGGTATCAAGCGTGGGATGGTGTGGACGCATGCTCAGGCGTTGCAGGCGCTTGAGAACGAGCTTTCCAAGTTCGAGGCCGCCGTCAACCGGCTGGTGACGGTCGAGATCAATCAAAACGAGTTCGATGCCCTCGTATCGTTCGCCTACAACTGCGGCGAGGGGGCCTTGGCTCGCAGCTCAATCCTGAAATGTCTGAACGCTGACGACCGTGCCGGGGCTGCTCGCGGTTTCGCGCTTTGGAACCGGGGCGGCGGTAGGGTTCTGCCTGGCCTGGTCCGCCGACGCCGAGACGAGGCGGCCATGTTCTTGCGGCCCGTCGAGAAATCCGCCGAACCTGATATGCCGCAGGCTGTTGACCCCCCGCCAGCCACGCCGGAGGGCTCCCGCATCATGGCAACAGCCAAAACCGGAGAGGCGACCACGGTTAGCCTGCTGGCGGGCGGCATCGGCCTGTCGCTTGCTGACGCGCTCGGCTACGCCGGCCAGATCATGCCGCTGGTCAAGGAATACTCTCTGCAGATGTTGATCGTGGTCTTGCTGGTCCTTTCTGCAGGGTTTGCCATCATCTCGTATTTCCGAAGGCAGGACCACGAAACTGGGAAGACTGCGCAATGACTTCGCTTGCCGACTTCCTGATGCGCAACAAACTCGATGCGCTTGGGGAGAAACCGGAATACACGACCGCAGACGTGAACGCGCTCATGCCGCAACAGCCATCGTGGGATGCGCCTGAGTGGCTAAAATCAATCGGGTCCGCCGAGCTAGCCAAGCAAGAGCCCAACGCGCTTGGCCGCGCTCTCTCTACCATTCCACCAGAGGCTTTGTACGCCCTAAACTTCACGATGCGCGGCCCGGCGAAGATGCCTTCGGCTCGCCCAAATCCACAGTCGTTCATGGGTGAGATTGCGAGCCGTGACATACCGGCTGGCGATGCGACCCTGCGGTGGAGCCCGCAGCATGGCTGGCTTGACATCATTCGGGGCGAGCAGCCAGTCGGCCGCACGTTTGTAACGCCTGTAAACTCAAAGACAGGCAATGTGGCCGACCCCGACGCCTATATTCTTGGGCCAAAAGTCGAAGAGCAATTTCGGCGGCAGGGCATCGGCAGCGCCGTTTATGATGCGTTGCAGGAAACTGGCGCGCGGCACGGGATGCGCCAAGTGCCAGGACTAAGCCTGTCGAGAGAGGCGTTTGATCTATGGCGAAAGCGCGACCCCGACGCATTGGCGGCAGCCATGACCAGAGATGGCGCCGGAGGTCGGTTGTCTTCAGAGCAGAAGGCGTGGCTTGCAAACCATAAGGCTCGAGCTATTGACCCCGTCTCCATGACGCCGGCCTTGTTCGCCCCCTCCCTGGTCTCCGTGCTTCAGGAGCCACAGCAATGATCCTCACCGCCTGGGCGATCTTCCGCGCCTCTCTTCCATTGCAGCTTGTTGCGCTAGCGCTGGCGGGATGGGCGGCTTTGGCTGGGAACAACCATGTACAGAGGCAGAAGGGCGCTGCTGCCGTCACCGTCAAGATCAACGAGAAGGCAAACGACAATGCCAATGTCGCCAATGAGGTCAGGGAGAGCGTTGCTAGTGACAAGCGCGGCAAGCCTGACCCTCATATTAGGCGCATGCAGTGAGGTCCGCGAGGTCCCCGTAACGGATCTGCGACCCTTCAAGCCAATCTCGAGCTCCTGCGTCGATACCGTCGAGACGAGGAAAGAGATCAGGGCGCATAATTCCGTGCTCGCCAGTCTGAAGACCGGAAAGCGCGTCGTCTATTCCGACCCCTGCCCTGAGAACAAGCCGACGAGCTGAACGATGACAGGACTGGCCGACATATTGATGGGGCGGAATGCGCTGGCTGGCGATCCGGGGCCAGACGATGTCTATGGGACCGAGGATGTTCGGCGCATGATGAACGCGCGTCGGGCGGCACAAGAACGGGAGCCTTACGAAGCACTGACGCGGCTCTTTACCACTGCCCTAGCCCCCATGGGCGCCGCCGCAACGCGAGCCGCCGCACCCAATACGGGAGCGGAGCCTATCGCCAATATGCTGGGACGCTGGGGCCAAGCAACCGCCCTGCATCAGCGTGGAGAGATGAAGCGCGGCAATCCAGAGGGCTTCCCGCTCGGGTTACTTGCTGCAGGCTCGACCGCAGCCGCTTTCCCGGCTGCTGCCCCATATCTGGCCGGACCATGGGGCTTTCTGATGGCGCCCCACTTTAGCGACATTCGCAACATTGCCCACCATCTGGCCCGCGTGCAACAGCGCGAACAGTCCAAGCGCCCGTTGCCAGATAACAGTGGGACTACGCTTTACTGAAGGCTAACCACCGCTCGGGGGAGCGGCGAGGGAAGCGGGGGCCGTGATGGATGGCAGACGAGCTAACGCCCATCTGGCGGAACCGGATCAGGGTGCTGTTTCAGAGGCAGGACGTGATTCTAGCCAAAGTCGATGGCATAGCGCTCGAGATGCAATGGGTGCGGTCGCGGCTCGCGCCAAATACCACCAGCCAGACCCCGAGCTCGCCTCCGTCCTCGCCCACCCCAACGGCTTCGCCCTCCCCGATCCGCTCGGCCTTGTCTCGGGTAGCCGAGAAGTTGGGCAGAGAAGCCCTGACCCAATTCGGCCTCTGGCTGGCCGGCAAGCTGGCCATGTGGGTTCTGCCGTGGCTGGTGGCCTGGTGGACGATGGGAGGCCCGTTGCTGCGCTTCCTAGAGCGCTGGGTGGCTGTTTTCTTTGGGTAGCTACCCATAAGGCCGTGTCCACAAGTTGGACACTGGCGGGCCTGTGCGGGCTTCTGTGGCTGCTTGGAGTGCAGTGATGGGATGGAGGCTTCGGTGCTTTTTGCGTTTGGTGGCTTGTAGCTACACGGGCTCCGTCACCGTTTGCGGCCTTCCTCGAAACCAGCGCGTGCAATCGCTATATACAGCGCACGCTGATCTTTTCCAAGATCGTCCCACGCGAGTAAGAGATGATCTGGCATTTGCCCTCGCTCATTGCCGCGTGTACGCGCGAACACGTCATGCGCGATCTCGCTTGCGCGCTCATCCATCAGATCTAGTTCTGTGTCCTGCGGCATGTTCGGGAACTCCGTTAGCAAGTCGTTGCTAGGGTGACGACCCACAACCCCCCATGGGTCTTTGTCCACACCTCGTTATGGACCATGATGTAGTTGAGCACTGTCGCCGAGGTTAGGCCCACATTCACAGCTGGCGTGGCGATCGGCGGGCGGAGTGGGTTTTCCAGCGGGGTCATCACTTGCTGTTCTTCGGAACCCAGCCGCGACCACCGCAGCTTGGGCAAATCTTCTCTCTCGGCTCCATCGTCCATATGCCGCGCTTCACCTTGTCGGAGAAACCTGTTCCGTCGCAGTCCGCGCAAGGCTTCATCTTAGAGGGCTCACTTTTCGGTTTTGGCGATGGTGGTCACGGGCGTTGGAACGTAGACGACGGGCGGGTGTTTCACGGCGATATTCGGACAACGCAAGATCGTGTGATTGTAGATCACGATTGTCTCCAATTCTCTGCCGCAGTGCTGGCACGTCATCGGGGGCTCCGTTACTTGAGGTTGCCAGACGACGAGATGGCGTCCATGGCGCGGCGGTAGTGGTCAACCTTCTCGCGCTCAGCGGCAAGCAGCGCGTCGATGCGCTCCCCATAGCTGGCGATGAATCCGGCGCGCTTGGGAAACTCGCCGCGCGAATAGTAGTTCTCTATGCCCATGATGCAGTCATCGATGATCTTTTCGCCTTCTGTCATCTCTCGGGCCTATATTGTTGACTGCGCGGCAGCCAACTCGATGCGCCGGATTACGTCATCGAGCACGCCCGCCAAACACTTCTGTTCCTGCTGCGCCCGGAAGTCGAGTTTCGACGCAAGCGCGTGGCTCACCAGCGACAGCTTCTTGAGCGCAACCAGCTCAATGTCCTGCACGTCGATTTTCACCCGGTACATCTTCGGGGCCTCCGTTATGCGCTCTCGGCTTCGCGGAACTCGACAGGCATTTGCTGCTCGATCTTCCGCATAAGGTCCATAAGTTCAAACAGGTGCTCTTTACACATTGCCACCTCACCTTTGTTCATGCGGCGTCCGTCGAGACGGTTGCGATAGCGCTGCATATCCGCCTCGATTAGTTCGAGCACGTCTTTGGCGTCTTCAATGCCGAGCGTGATCATCTGGGCCTCAGTTGTTGATTTCTTTGACCGGGCTTCTCACGCTCAGCCCATGACGTTTTGCGTAGTCCATGATCATTGCACTGAAAGCCAAGCTGACGCGGGCTCGCTCCTCGCTGACAAGGTGGCCGAGATAGTAGAACCCCGCGAGGTTCATAGGGCCGTCCAAGTCGGCGGCCTCGCTCATCATGCGCTCCAGGTGTCTCTCAGTTATGGTCTGTTTCATTCTGTAATCCCTCGCCTCTTTCTCGGTCTGGAACGACACGTCGCCCACGAACCAAGAGTCGCCGTGCATGTACGGACAGCCCGGATCATGACAACCGGGGCCGCACTCGGATGGCTCAAAACGAATGGTCGTCATTGGTCGGGGCTCCATTATCGTTCGGTGAGCTTGATGAAGTCGCGCTCGACGGCATCTCTTATGCCAGCGAGGATTAGGCCCACCACAACCTCATCAACCGTCGCGCCGTATAGGCCGGTTCGTTTCATCGCGGACAGGTACTCGACCTGTTGAGAAGTTAGCTCAATCTTGCCGGTCCAGATCGCGACTTTGTTGCTCACGGCCACGGGCCTTCCTTGTGGTTCGGCGGCGGCTCCGAGGGCATCCCCTCTCACCGCCGCCAGGGTCGCGCAATAGGGTGTCCCCTATCCGCCTCTCCCAATCCAGTCTTCTCGTCGGCCGGCAAGCGCTTGCTGAGCACCTCTAGCAGTCTGTGTGCTTCCACGACCGCACCAAGCCATTTGCTTTCGTAGATCGGCTTCCCGGCGTCGAGATTTTCCTTCAGATACGCCGCCGCAAGCCAGAGGTCGTCGGCTGCATCCTCGCACTCCTCCGCCAGCAGTTCTTCATCGCTCGTCGCCATGACATCCTCCACCATGAAATCTGCCAGCCTCAGCAGTTCTCCACGCGGCCCGCAGTGGCATGGACCCGGCAGTGGCGCATGACAATCAGGGCATACCGGCCTGTCTGGTAGCGTGAAAGCGTGCGGGTTGGTCATTGTTGCGTTACCCTGTTCTTACGGCGTCCGGCAGTCTGGCGCGGCAATCGCACGGCCTGAACTTCGACGCGGCCGCTCCGAACGCGGGGGCGCATCAGATGCACGAGCCCGCAGTCGCAGCAAGCAACCAGATGCCCCCTGCGGGACCAATGCACCCACTCACCGTCGACGCGCTGCTTGTAGCGACTCACAGGTTGAGAGCAGCGCGGATTTCATCGCGCACGCTCAGTTCATAGTCGATATTCCACCGCACGCGCGTCATGCCCTGCGCGGTGGCGCGAACGTCGCGCTTCATTTGCTCAATCTCGGCCTCGCTCTTGAGCGCAACCTTCAGGGCGGATCGAGCGCATGCCGATGCGGCCGTGCCGTGCGTCCAGCCGCCCTGGTCGCGGTTGTGGTGGGTATGACCGCACTTCCACACCAGCTTGCTGCCTACCTTGATGGCGCCGTGCCAGCACTTGCTTTGGCCGGTGTAGGAGGCGCGCGGCACCGAGGCCTTGGCGGCTTTGTCCATGTCAGCGAGAGAGATGTAGTCTGTTGATCTGGTCTGCACGACGGGCCTCCGTTAGTCGCGCTCGGCGATGGCGTACACGCCGTGGACATCGACTGTTATCATCAGTTCACGGGGTAGTGTCGCTTCGATCTGCCTCAACAGCTTCTTGCATGTATGTTCGCGCTCCTGCTGCATGCACTCATCGAAGCTCGCCGCTATCATCGCGATGAACTCCCGCGCGTCGATCCGCGTCGGCTGCAAGCCCCACAGCTGCTCCGAAAGCCCGTAGGCTTGGAGGGCGGCGGCTTGTGCGGCGGGCGTCGGCATTGCTTGGGGCTCCGTTACCGTTGCTTCTGTAGCACGCGCATCACGCGCTTGTGCAGGTTGGTCGCTGTCAGGCCAATACCAGCGCTCACCGTCTCAAATTCGATCTTCCACCAGATGCGGTCGTACTCATCCGTCGCCCTGTCGCGCATGATCGCGACGGCCTTGAGGTAGCGCTCGGTGCTTGGCTCCATAGTGCGGGCCTCCATTGACTACTTCGGGGTGCAGTAGGCGTGGACGCGAGCCCAGGAACGCTTGTGCTCCCCGTCTAGAACGATCTTGCTCGCCGCCTCGCAGTGCTCTTTCGACGCAAACTCCTGCATCGCCACAACGCTGCCGTGGTGCACTAGGGTCACGACGATCAGGACATAGAGCATCGTGCGGGCCTCGGTTAGATGATCTCGCGGAAAGCCAGATCGTGGTTGGTGTCGAAGTCGGTTCCGAAGCACACCTTGCGAGTGTGCGTGATGCGCTCGTTGGCGCCGTCGATGCAAATCCACCCCTTGCCAAGAAACCTGTAGAACAGGGCGCGCTGCTGAGCGGCAGGCATGCGACCCCGCCATTTCCCGTAGATGGTGCCGGTTTTCTCTTGCAGGAACATCGCAATGTTGGCGGCGGCCTGGCCGTTGATCTCGGGGTTGTGGTAGGCGGCCATTTGCGTCTCTCCCGTGTTCGATGGTTGAAAACTAGCATACGCCTATTGACAGGTCAAGCGGTTTGCATCAATGTCCCGCCAGAGCTTGTGGAAATCTCATGGTGGCCAGTGGACGCGAAACCGACCGGGCGAATGATCGGCTACGCTCGCGTATCGACCAAGGATCAAAAGCTGCGGTTGCAGCTTGACGAGCTACAGAGAGCGGGATGCGGGAACATCTATCAGGAGTTCGCTTCAGCCTCGAAGCGCCGCGTGCGTCCGAAGCTAGAGCTTGCGCTGATGGACTTGCGCCCCGGCGACACCTTATGCGTGTGGAAGCTCGACCGGCTAACGCGAAGCTTGCGCGAGCTGTTCCAAATCCTAGACCGCATCCACGATGCCGGCGCGGGCTTCAAATCGTTGACGGAACAGATCGATTTGTCCACGCCGACCGGCCGGCTGCTGCTCGGGGTGTTCGGCGCGTTCGCGCAGTTTGCCGCCGAGTTGACGGCGGAGCGCACGAGCGCGGGCATCAAGGCGTTGAAGGCGCGCGGGTTCATGTATGGCCCGCAGCCTATGCTCACAGCGGCGCAGGCGGCCGATCTGCTAAAGCTGCGCAAGGCGGGCTGGTCTTACCCACGGCTTGCCACCAAGTTCGAAGTGTCGCACGCGACGGCGCGGAACTACGTCATGCGCGCGAAGCGCAAGAAGCGTTGAAACGATAGGAGCGGCGCGTGCCTGACATGGATGGCCTGATCTCCAAGCTTCAGGACGCGACGTTTGCTCGTGGCTTCGTTGAAGGCATGCGACGGGACGCTGCCGATCTAGGCGGGCGCATCGCAGAACTTGAGGCGGCGCTGCGCTTGATCGCAGAGGCTGCGCCGCTTATC
>Ga0105340_1000263_pt1 | contig 25818 bp, 30 predicted proteins | sample EasRivMeERMLT700_FD_89676 | JGI IMG/M metagenome (GOLD analysis project Ga0105340, IMG submission 89676) | Soil microbial communities from meander-bound floodplain in the East River, Colorado, USA - East River MetaG ERMLT700 | ecosystem: Environmental > Terrestrial > Soil > Floodplain | place...
AATGCGAATCCTGTCGCCAATCCAGCACGATGGGCAGCATAGGAAGGCAATAGGCCGTTTGGTCATCGCCCTGGATAGCCCGGTCGGACTTGCTGAGGACTGATTTAACATAATACACATTGCCTGCGTTATCCTTGTAGCTGGGTCCCGCAGCAGGAACAGGGTTTGCTCATGTCGGGCCATGCACTACGACATCACTGAGCATGGCAACTACCTCCGCGCAGTCATCGGCGATGCGGCGGGACTCGAGGACTTCGTCGGCTTCTACCGCGAGGTGCAGGCTCGGTGCGCGGTCCGCGGCTTAGACCGGGCGCTGGTCGTCGTGCGCCCCGAGCACGCAGTGCCCGGGCCGGACCGGTTGGGTACGTTCGAGCGCGCCGGCTTCATGGAGGGCTTCAAGCTGGCGCTGGTATGCGCGACCTGGACTCTCTACCAGGCCTGCAACAAGGCGGAAACGGCGGCGAGCCGCGCGACGATCCACGTCCGGGCCTTCCTCCAGGAGATGGAAGCGGTCACTTGGCTGAAGGCCAGCTAGCCGGCTAGTTCAGCTTGTCGGTCGGCGGCACGGGCAGCCGCGCGACCGGAATGCCCTCGTCGACGAGATCCTGGTGTTCCTCGCTGGTCGCCTGGCCGCGGATCGCCCGCGCCGGGGTTTCCTTGTAGAAAATCTTGCGGGCTTCGGCAGGAAATTCCCGGCCCACGTCTTCGCTCTTCGTCAGCAGCTCATCCAGCATCTTCGAATAGAGCATTTGCGCGATCGCGAACGGGTCCTTTCCTTCCATTTCCGGCGTCTTGGCGGGCTGGACAGGCTGGGCGGGCTGCCTGGGCTCCGGCGCCCCGAGATTCGCCCGGGTCGCGGAAGGCACCCGGGAAACGCGGAGCGACCCGCAGCTCGGGCAGGAAAGGAGGCTGCGATCGCGCTGCGAAGCGAAGTCCTCGGCCGAGCCGAACCAGCCTTCGAACCGGTGCCCCGCGCCGCAAAGCAGATCGAAAACAATCATTTGAGTGATTCTACAATACCGCCATGGCCCGCTACCGGGACAATTCCCGCGCGCTGCAAGCCCTGGTCGAGCCCGATCGGGTGCATCGCGACGTCTATATCGACCCGGAGGTGTTCCAGCTCGAGATGGAGCGCCTCTGGTCGCGCACCTGGATCTACGTCGGCCACGCGAGCCAGGTGCCACGGCCGGGCGATTTCATCACCGGCGACATCGCCGCCAAACCGGTCATTCTCGTGCGCCATACGGACGGCAAGGTGCGGGTGCTGATGAATCGCTGCGCGCACAAGGGAACCAAGGTCGTCTACGACTTCGCGGGCAATACTGGCAAGACCTTCCGGTGTCCGTACCACGCTTGGACTTACCGTACGGACGGTTCCCTCCTTCACATCCCGCTGAAGGAAGGCTACGAAAAAACCAAACTGCACGAAACCGCGGCCGTCGGCGGCCTGACGCCGATCACGCACGAAACCTACCGCGGCTTCGTCTTCGCCCGCCTCGCCGAGGGCCCGGCCTTCCGCGACTATTTCGGCGACTCGCTCTCCTCGATCGACAACCTCGCCGACCGCTCGCCCGAGGGCGAGCTCGAGATCGCGGGCGGCTGCCTGCGGTTTTTCCACAACTGCAACTGGAAGATGTTCGTGGAGAACCTGAACGACACGATGCACCCCATGATCGTGCACGCCTCCTCGGCCGGCACCGCGAAGAAACTATGGGAAGGAAAGCCCGCCGACCTGCCCAAGCCGATGGCGATCGAGCAGTACGCGCCGTTCGCCAACGACTACAAGTTCTTCGACGACATGGGCGTGCGCGTCTATCCGCACGGCCACGGCTTCTCCGGTGTCAACTTCTCGATCCACTCCGCCTATTCCTCGATCCCCGAATATGAGGATGCGATGAAGCGCGCCTACGGCGACCGGGCAAAAGAGATTTTGGGCACCGTGCGCCACAACACCGTCTACTACCCGAGCCTCACCATCAAGGGCGCGATCCAGTCGATCCGCGTGGCGCGGCCGCTCGCCGCCGACAAGACCGTGATCGAGTCGTGGACCTTCCGCTTGAAGGGCGCACCGGCCAAGCTTCTCGAGCGCACCGTGATGTACAACCGCCTCATCAACTCGCCCATGTCGGTCGTCGGCCACGACGACCTGCATTGCTACCGCTCGGCGCAGGAAGGCCTCGCCGCGCAGGGCCACGAGTGGGTGAGCCTGCACCGCAATTTCGATTCCAAGGAATTGGAGGCAGGGGAATTGACCTGCAACGGCACCAGCGAGATCTCCATGCGCAATCAGTTCCGCGCGTGGCGGGAATTCATGGCCTCATGAACGAGGCCGAGCTCGCCCGATTTGTCCTCCGAGAAGCACGGCTCATCGACGAGAAGCGTTTCGACGAGTGGTACAAGCTCTTCACCGACGACGCGTATTACTGGGTGCCGCTCGTCCCCGGGCAGACCGATCCCCTCGCCCACAACTCGCTCGCCTACGAGGACAAGCTGCTTCTCAAGCTGCGCATCGAGCGTCTGAAGCAGCCGACCGCGTATTCACAGAAACCCCAGAGCAGGTGCCTGCACGTCCTGCAGACGCCCGAGGTGGAGAAGTCCGACCCGGCGCGCGGCGAGTTCCTGACGCGCACGCCCTTCATGTATACGGAAACGCGGGGCGATGAGTCCCAGCGCTACGCCGCCATCGCCTGGCACACGCTGGTGGGCGCACCAGGCGGCTTGCGCATCCGCCTCAAGCGCGTCGACATCCTGAACGCGGACTCCGCCCTGCCCTCGATCCAGCTCTTCCTGTGAGCGCCGCGATCGTCACCGGCGGGAGCGCGGGGATCGGACGGGCCATCGTGCAGTCTCTGCTGAAGAAAGACTATGAAGTGATTTCGCTGGACATTCAGCCCGGCGAAAGCCAACCAAAGCTAACCCATGTCTCGGTTGACCTGACCGATCCGGCAGCAACGAAACGAGCCGGAGAAAAAATAGCGCGAACCCATCAGGTAACGACGCTCATCCATAACGCCGGAACCATCCGCCCTGCCCTGCTTCCCGATGTGAAGCTCGAGGACCTCGAGGCGCTGGTCAACCTTCACCTCTCTTCGGCTCTCGTGCTCTTGCAGAGCGTCCTGCCATCCATGAAGGCCGCGGGATTCGGGCGCGTGGTCCTGGTCTCGTCGCGCGCGGTGCTCGGGCTGCCGACGCGCACTGCCTACGCCACGACCAAGGCCGGGATGCTCGGGATGGCGCGCACCTGGGCGCTCGAGCTCGCGCCGCAAGGCATAACCGTCAACGTGGTCGCCCCGGGGCCGATCGAGACCGACAACTTCTACAGCGTGGTGCCGCGCGGCAGCCCGCAGGTCGAGCGCATCGCCGGCTCGATCCCGGTCAAGCGGCTAGGCCAGGCCGGCGACGTGGCGCGGGCGGTGATGTTCTTCGCCGACCGGGACAACGGCTTCGTCACCGGCCAGGTGCTTTATGTCTGCGGCGGCACCAGCGTTGGCACCCTGGTCCTCTAGTCGACGCGGAGCTCGACCGAGCCGAGCTCCTCCACGTCGAACCGCACCCGGTCGCCGGCCGTTACGGTCTTGGTGGTGACGATGCTGCCGGTAATCACGACATCGCCGCGCAGGAGGCCCCGGCCGACCGAGGCCAGGTGGTCGGCGAGCCACGCCACCGCGTCCAGCGGATAGCCCATCACATCGGCGCCGCGCCCCTCGCCGACCTTGTTTCCATTAATGGTTGCGACGCCGCGCACCGCAGCAAGGTCGATGGCCTTCCAGTTCTCTACCGGCGCGCCGAGCACCGCGCCCTCGTTCCAGCAGTTGTCGGCGATGAGCTCGAGCGGATGCTTCGCGAGCTCCTTGTAGTCGGCGTTGCGATCGTCGGCGAGCTCCAGCGCAGGCATGACGGCACCCACCGACTTGGCTACGCGGTCGCGGAAGAACGGCTTGTCGGCGGCGGGCAGGTCGTCCGCGATCTGGACCGCGATCTCGAACTCGACGATCAGCCTCACGTAGTCGGTGGCCCGCACGCGCGCCGGCGAGCGATGCAGCGTCGAGCCGAACATCATCCCGGCCTGCGGCGTGTCGACGCCGACGAAGCGGCGCATCTCGGCCGAGGTGAGCGCGATCTTGTACCCGGCGACCGCGCCGAGCTTCTGCGCGCGCAGCGCGACGAACGCGCCCTGGATGGCGTAGGCCTCGCTTTCGGTGCGCGGCGCGAGATCCGGCGGCAGCGGCGTGAACCGCTCCCGCCGCTCGTGCGCTTCAGCGAGCCTTTTTGCTGCCTGGGTGGACATGGCCGCACGCCGGGCATTTCCGGCTGCTCCGGTCGAAGGCATCGAAGAGCGGAGGCAGGTCGGAAACGATGTTCTGCACGTTGACGTCGACGCGGTGCACCAGCGCCCAGCACTTCGGGCAGTACCACTCGAAGCCGTCGTCGACCTCGCGCGGCCGGACCTTCTCCACCACCAGGCCGACCGAGCCCGCGGGGCGCTGCGGCGAATGCCGGCAGCGGCCGGGAACGAGCAGGATCTCGCCTTCGCGGATGGGGATGTCGCGCGGCTTCCCATCTTCAATGACCTTGAGAATCATGCTTCCGCGCAGCTGATAGAAGAATTCCTCATACGGGTCGTCGTGGTAGTCGCTGCGCGCGTTCGGCCCCCCGATGACCTGGACGATCAGGTCCTCGGCTTCGCGGAACACCATCTGGTTGCCGACCGGCGGCTTGAGGAGGTGCGCATGCTCGTCGATCCAGCGGCTGAAATTGAAGGCGGCGAGCATGGCCCATTCTAGAATATCGTCCGATGAAGCTGGGTCAACGCCGGTATGCCGATATCCTGGTCCTCTCCCCGGCCGGGCGGCTCGATCACGACAGCTGCGAGACCTTCGGCGCGGAGCTGAAGCCCCTCCTGGACGACGTAGTCGCCGGGCGCCGGATCGTGCTCGACCTGTCCGCGCTCGAGTACGTGTCCTCCGCGGGCCTGCGGCTCCTCCTCCTCGCCGGCAGGCAGGCGAGCGAGCAGGGCGGCAAGGTCGTGATCGCCGCGATGCGCCCGCTGGTCGCCGAGATCTTCCACATCAGCCGCTTCTCCATGCTGTTCGAGATCCATCCCGGCGTGCGTGAGGCGCTGATCGCTACCTCGCCCCAGGCCGCGGCTGCGTTCGACCTCGGGTAGCGCAGCGATGCGCGTGCGCTTCTGGGGGACGCGCGGCTCGCTGCCGGTCTCGCTCACCTCGCGCGACGTGCGCGACCGCCTGGCGCGCGCGCTGGTCGTGGCGAACGGCCGCGGCCTCGACACGCTGGAAAAGGCCCAGGACTTCGCCGAGCGCGAGCTCGGCTTTCCGCTCACCCACACGTTCGGCGGGCATACGTCGTGCGTCGAGCTCGAGATGCCGGAGGCGGAGCCCGACGAGTATTTCGTGTGCGACATGGGGAGCGGCGCGCGCCCCTTCGGCGAGCACGTGGCGGCGCGCCAGGCCGGGCGTGCGGCCACGGTCAATGTATTCATGTCCCACATGCACTGGGACCACATCATGGGCTTCCCCTTCTTCGGGCCGGCGTACCGGCGCGGCAACCGGATCCGGATCCACGGCTGCCACGCGGCCCTCGAGCAGGCCTTCCGCCGGCAGCAGGACCCGCCCTCCTTCCCGGTGCCGTTCTCGCAGCTCGCGGCCAGGATCGAGTTCGTGCGCCTCACTCCCGGAGAGGCGTTCGCGCTCCCCGGGGGCACGGTGACGCCGCAGCTCCAGGACCATTCGGGCGACTCGTACGGCTTTCGCTTCGAGAGCCGCGGCAAGTCGCTCGTCTACACCACCGATTCGGAGCACAAGCTCGACGACCAGGACGCGCGGCAGCGGATCGTCGAGTTCTTCCGCGAGGCGGATCTGATCGTGTTCGACGCCATGTACTCGCTCGCCGAGGCGGTGTCGGTGAAGGCCGACTGGGGGCATTCGAGCAACGTCGTCGGCGTCGAGCTCTGCCAGGCCGCGCGCGCGCGCAAGCTCGCGCTGTTCCATCACGAGCCCGCCAACGGCGACGACGCCATCGAGCGCATCCTGCGCGAGACGCGCCGCCTCGAGGAGCTGACGCGCGACGGCCACCCGGTGGAGGTCGTCGCCGCCTACGACGGCCTGGAGATCGATCTCTGAGCTTCGGCGCGGGCCCGCGCGCGCTCGGCACGGCGGTGGCTGCGGCCTGCGTGCTGCTCCTCGCGCTCGACCTGCCCGGAGTGGCAGTGTGGCGCGAAGCCCTGTTCGATGCATACCAGAGGCTCCTGCCGCGCACCCGCGTCTCGGCGCCGGCGGTGATCGTGGCGATCGACGAGGACGCGCTCGAGGCCCGCGGCCAGTGGCCCTGGCCGCGCAGCCTCGCAGCGGACCTGATCCGCGCCGTGACCGACGCCGGTCCCGCGGCGGTCGGCATCGACCTGCTGTTCGTCGAGCCCGATCGCTCCGCGCCCGGCGCCGACGCGTTGTTCGCGCAGGCGCTGCAGGGCCGCAAGGTCGTGCTCGGCATCGCGGGACTCGACTACCGCGACCGGCGCTCTCCGCTGCCCCCGCAGGCAGCGCCGGTTCGCCAGTCGAGCGCGCGCGAGCTGCCGCTGCGGAGCTTCGAAGGTCATCTGCAAAGCCGCGCCGAGATCGACCGCGCCGCCGCGGGGCGGGGACTTCTCAGCGTCGACTCGCCCGACCGCGTGATCCGCCGCGTGCCGCTGATCGCGCGCGTCGGCGAAGTGGTGGTTCCGGCGCTGTCGGTCGAGATGGTGCGCGTCGCCGCGGGCATCGCGGCGCTGGGCATCGAGGATCGCGGCGGCCAGCGCGTCGCGCTGGTCCTCGGCGACCTGGCGATCCCGGTGCAGTCGGACGGCTCGCTGCGGCCCTACTTCGGGCGGCACGACCCCGCGCGCTTCGTGTCGGCCGAGGAGGTGCTGAGCGGGAAAGCGGCTCCCGAGCTGCTGCGCGACAAGCTGGTCCTCATCGGCGTGACCGGCCTGGGATTGCTCGACTTCCAGGCGACTCCGCTCGGCGAGCGCATCCCCGGCGTCGAAGTCCACGCCCAGATCCTCGAGCAGATGTTCGACGGCGTGTATCTGCGGCGGCCGACCGCAGCCGCCCTGATCGAAGCGGCGCTGCTGGCCGCCGTGGCCTTGGCTTTCGTGCTGCTCGTGCCGCGCGTGCGCGCGCCGGTTTCCACGCTTCTGCTCGCCGGTACGGTTCTTCTTTTTATCTTTGTCGGCTTGTTTGCGTTCAAGGCGGGGTTCGTGCTGGACGTTGCCGGCCCGGCGATCGGCGCGCTGGCGGTATTCGGCACGCTGCTCGCCGCGACGCTGGCCGAAGCCGACCGCCAGCGCCGCCTGCTGCGCGAAGCCCAGGCGCGCGTCGCCGGCGAGCTGGAGGCGGCGCGCCGCATCCAGATGGGCCTCCTGCCCGTGCCCCGCCGGGTCTTCGCCGGCGAACAGCGTTTCGCGCTCGACGCAGGCATCGAGCCGGCCCGTATCGTGGGCGGCGACTTCTACGACTGCTTCATGCTCGACGATCGGCGGCTGTTCTTCGCCGTCGCCGACGTCTCGGGCAAGGGGCTGGCGGCAAGCCTGTTCATGGCGCTCGCCAAGTCGCTGCTGAAAAGCATCGCGCTGCGCGGCGGCGCCGATCCGGCCGCGATCCTGATCCAGGCGAGCGCCGAAATCGCGCGCGACAACCCGGAATCCTTTTTCGTCACGGCGTTCGCCGGCGTGCTCGACGTGCGCTCGGGCGTGCTCGAGTTCTGCAATGCCGGCCACGAGCCGCCGTATCTCTGCAGGCCCGGGGCCGCCCCGGAGCGCCTCGAGCACCCGGGCGGTCCGCCGCTCTGCGTCCTGGAGGGCTTCGCCTACCCTTGCGCCCGCCGCAGCCTGTCCCCCGGCGAGACGCTTTGCGTAGTCACCGACGGCGTGACCGAAGCGATGGACCGAGCCGGCGCGTTCTACGGAGCGGCGCGCCTGCGGACGCTACTTGGGAAGGAACCCGATGTGACCGCGGTGCGCGAAGATGTGCATCGCTTCGCCGCCGGCGCCGAGCAGGCGGACGACCTCACGCTGCTCTGCGTGCGCTGGAACGGTCCTGCTCCGAACTAACCCGCCGCGCTAGCGGACATTGATCTCGACGCGGCGGTTGCGCGGCTCGTCGACGCCGTCGGCGGTCTGCACCACGGGCTCGCGCTCGCCGCGGCCGGCAGCGCGGATGCGCTCGGCGGCGATGCCCTGCGCGACGAAGTTCGCGCGCACGCGCTCGGCGCGCTGCAGCGACAGGCGATCGTTGTCCTCTTCGCTGCCGACGCGGTCGGTATGCCCGATGACCAGGATGTCGGGCGCGGGGCGGCGGCGCAGCTCTTCCAGCATGCGCGCGAGCTCCCCTTTCGATTCTTCGGTGAGCTCGTCGCTGCCCATGACGAAGTAGAGCAGGAACGCAGCCGGACGCGCCGGAATCGCCGCAGCCGTGGGGCCGAACGTACTGCGCACCTGCCCCTCGGTGAGCCGGGCGGAGCCGCTCTCGCGGCCGATGCGATTCGCGGCGTAGGGTTGGTCGAGCACGGTGCGCTTGCCGCCGTGCTCGACGACCACCGCGCCCGTATGGCCGTCTGCGCTGGGCACCAGCACCACGAGCTCCGTCGCGGGCGACGGCGCCGAAGGCTGGCTGAACAAGATGACCAGCGCCATGATGGCGAGCACCGCCACCATGGTTTACCGGCCGGGCTCGGTAACCTTGACGAAGAACTCCGTGCCGCGCACGCCCATGATGCTCGAGGGCGTGTGCACGCGCATCGCTTCAGGCGAGCGCTTGACCATCCGGCCCGAGACCACGGCGAGCGTGCCCCGCTTGAGCGACGCGTCGAACTGGCCGTCGTGGGTCGTGCTGTCGAAGCTGTAGCGGTCGATCGCGAGCGCGCTGCCGGGCCCGATCGAAAGCAGGCTGTTGTCGAGGAAGGTGACGCCGACCGAGCCGTCGGCGCCCGTGACCAGCACATCGGACTGCCGCACGCTCATGCCCGTAGCCGCCGCGAGCTTCTGCCCGTCGCGCTCCACGTGCACCGTGCCGCGCAAGTTCTTGATCTGGCCGACGTCGTTCGCATAGCAAGTTGCCGCGAAAGCCAAAGCCGCCAGGGTGACAAGCCAACGCATTGTGACCTCCCTACCAGGTCCGTAGACGGTCCAATTCTATAATGCCCCTCCACTCCCCCGTGTGCACTATGTCCGCGCTCTCACGAACTACCATGTTCCAGGCCCGACGCGAGGAATTGCACGGTTTGCGCGCCTTCATCGAGGCATTCTGCGCCCAGGCGGCCATGGGCCGGGACACCTGCCTGCGCCTCAACCTGGTGCTCGAGGAGCTTTTCACGAACACGCTGCGCCATGGCCACCGCGGGGACTCGGACGCGCCCGTCTGGGTGAGCCTGTCCGGGGGGCAGGACCGGCGGGTGACGGTGAGCTACGAGGACACCGCGCGGGCGTTCAACCCGTTTGCGCAGCAGTCGCCCGATACGACGGATGAACTCCACAAGCTGGACGGCCGCGGCGTGCTGCTGCTCCGGACGCTTTCGGTGACACGCGAATACGCCTACCTCTTCGGCCGCAACCGCATCCGCGTCGTGCTCGATGCCGGTTGAGACCTGGTGCCCGGGGCCGGACTCCAACCGGCACGGCCTTTCGGCCAAGGGATGTTAAGTCCGAGTCTGCCAATTCTCTAAAGCAGATGGCAGCACTCAGCAGCAGGATTTCATAGGAGAAGTGTCCATCGGCAGCGCTCTGGTCTGTTGCTTATAGCTGCCGTTGCATTGTGGCGAGTGTGCCGGAATTGAGCCGCTGACTCCGTACCCCATGACGCGCGCGCGGACCCGCAAGCACTCGCCAAGACTGACCTGCAACGCGCATCGCATCGTTCCCGTTTAGCCCTGTGGGCGCTGGGAGCGCGGGGCCGGGTGTGACGACAGCTAGGCACTCGGGCCGCACGCGGACGCTACGGCGGGCCCGCAACTAACTCGTGCTCCCGAACTGTAGAAGATGTTCACGCACGTGCGAAGTTGCACAAGTGTTCTGTCAAGCATTCCCTAAGTGTGAACAGCTTCCCCAGGGTTATCTAGGGCGCTGTCGTAGGATGACTCCTCCAAATAACCAAACCACTTAGGTGAGGCCATGCGGTCAATTATTTCTGGAATATTGCTGGCGGTGCTGACGCTATCCCGCTCGCCGCGCGGCTGAGCTCCGGCCCAGCATCGTCCGAAGACATATGCCGTGGAAGAAGCCAGTTGCTGCTCTGCTGTCCGAAAGCGTGGGCGCCCTTGCGGGACTGATCGTCGATGAAATCGCCGACGAGCTGGGTCCGGTGGCATCGGGGAAGCTTTCGCGTGAACAACAAACCTTGCTCATGCGGCGCCTGCAGGACGAGTTGCCGGCCACGCTGGCGAACCGCCTCGCCGTTTGCGACAAGGTCCGCGCGTTCATCAGGAAGTAGCACAACGAGGGAGGAACACAATGTCGATCAAGGCACGCATCATCGCAGCGCTTTCCGTGGTAGTGATATTCATGGCAATCCAGCTCGGACAGGCTTTCTCGTACCAGTCGGGTACGCAAGACCTGGTCATAGCGGCGATCAACAAGAACTACGCCGGGGGCACGTTGCTCTCGGAGATCTCGGTGACAGGCCAGCAGATCAGGCGGTTGGAGAAGGAATTCTTCATCTACATCGAGGACCCTGCGCGCCGCGCCAAGTATGATAAGGAGTGGGAAGAGGCCTATAGAAAGCTCGACAAGCAGCTAGACGCCATCCAGGGCCCGAAGCGCTCCCTTTTCGAGGCTGCCGAGCTGGAGCAATTTGCCCAATGGCGCAGCGCTCAGATCGCCTACGGAACCGCGATGCGGGCGATCATCGCCGACGCCCACCGCCTGGTGGGCGCTTCCGGCTCCGGCGCGCAGGCCGATGGCGCGGCGCGAAGCCCTGTGCTCGCCGCCAACGACGCCATCAAGGAAGGTAAGGATCGATTCGCGCTGCTGACCCGCGGCGCCACCAAGATGGAGCAGGAAAAGGCCGCCGACGCGGCGACCGCCGCAACGAAGATCGAGGAGAGATTTGCCGCCGCACAGCTGGTGACCGCCGTCCTGTCCCTCCTCGGCATCGCCATCGTCCTGGTGCTCGCCCTCGTGCTGCCCAGGTCGATCCAGCGGCCGATCACCGCGCTCGTCAGCTACGCCGACAAGATGAGCAAAGGCGACCTGAACAACCCGATCGGCAGCCACGGCACCCGGGAGTTCGAAACGCTCGAGGCCGCGCTGGAAAGGCTGCGCGTGGCACAAGCGGCGTTGCTCGATCGACTGCGCAAGAAGTCGCCCCAGCCGAGTCAGTAGGGAGCTTGTGCGCGCTCAGATCGCGACCGAGCGGTTGCGGCCCAGCTGCTTGGCCCGGTAGCGATCATCTTCCCATGAGGGCGCGATGGTGCCCGGGGCCGGACTCCAACCGGCACGGCCTTGCGGCCAAGGGATTTTAAGTCCCTTGCGTCTAGCAGTTTCGCCACCCGGGCGGCGGATAGAATTTTGCCATGCCCGACGTCCGGCGCCTGATCGATGAGGGCTCCCTCGACGAAGCGGCGCGTCAGCTCGAAGAGGCTCCCGACACCCGCCTGATGCTGCGCCTCGCGGCGGCGCTCCAGGACCGGGGCCGCCACGACGACGCGCTCGGCTGGTATCGGCGCATCCTGGAGGTCGATCCCGGCAACGGCGATGCGCTGCTTTGCCTCGCCGTGCTGCACGAGGAGGTCGACATCGAGCAGGCGCGCGGCTTCATGGACCGGTACGTCGCGCTGCGCGGCGATGCCGCCGGCCGCCTGCGCCGCGCGCTGATGCTGCCGGCGATCGCTCAGTCGGTCGAGCACATCGAGCGGGTGACGAAGCGCCTGGAGGCCGAGCTCGACGAGCTGTCGCACGGACGCTTCGCTCCGATCCGGCAGCCCGAGTTCGAAGTCGGCGCCACGCCGTTCTTCCTCGCGTACTACGGGCGCAATCCGGGGCCGCTCCTCGCCAGGGTGGCGCGCGCCTGCCGCGCGGTCTATCCCACCGAGACGCAATGCGAGCGCAAGCTCTTCGCTTCCGGAAAAAAGCTGCGCATCGGCTTCATCTCCGCGCATTTCAGCGAGCATTCGGTGGCGAAGACGATGTGGGGCTTCGTGCGCGACCTGCCGCGCGAAAGCTTCGACGTGCACGTGTTCGCGATTGCGCCCGCCGGCGACGCGTGGAGCGAGCGCCTGCGGCGCGACGCGGACCATTACACCGCCCTGCCGGTGGATCTCGAGCGCGCGCGCGACGCGATCGGCGCCGCCAGGCTCGATATCGCGTTCTTCACCGACATCGGGATGGACCCGCTCACCTATTTCCTGGCGTTCTGGCGGCTCGCGCCGATCCAGCTCAACAGCTGGGGGCATTCGGTGACGAGCGGGATCGACACCATCGACTACTACGTTTCGCACGACGACGTCGAGCTGCCGGAGGCGCAGTCGCATTACAGCGAGAAGCTGATCCGGCTGCCGGGCTACTTCATGCCGCGCTATCTCCGCCCTGCGCTCGCCGGGGCGAAGAAGACACGCGAGGCGCTGGGCCTGCCGCCGGGCAGGCGCCTGTACTACTGCCCGCAGAACCTGTTCAAGTTTCACCCCGATTTCGACGTCGCGCTCAAGGCGATCCGCGAGCGCGACTCCGAAGCAGAAGTGGTGCTGGTGGACTCGGCGCGGCCGTGGACCGGCCAGCTCGCGCAGCGGCTGCAGCGCACGCTCGGCGCCGTCGGCGCGCGGGTGCGCTTGCTGCCGCGCATGGGCCACGCGGACTTCCTGCAGTACCTCGCCGCGGCCGACGTGCTGCTCGATCCGTTCTACTTCGGCGGCTGCAACTCGAGCTGCGACGCTTTCGCGCTCGCCGCGCCGATCGTCACGCTGCCGGGATTCCTGCTGCCGGGAAGGTTCACCCTGGGTCTGTACAACGAGCTGGACATCAAGGACTGCTTGGCACGCTCAACCGAGGAATTCGTCGACATCGCGTTGCGGCTCGGGCAAGACCGCGTCTACCGCGAGGCGATCGCCCAGAAAATCTCCCAGAACTCGGAGCGCCTGTTCGACCGGCCCGATTGCGGCAGGGCCTTGGGCGCGGAGTTATTGAGAATTGCCGAGGAAAAGCGGTAAGGCGCGAGTCGGAATCGAACCGGCGTACACGGCTTTGCAGGCCGCTGCATGACCACTCTGCCATCGCGCCACAAAACAAAGAGGGAAGGCCGTTGAGGTTTCCCCCGGGACCTTCCCTCGTGGATTCTGGAGCGGGAAACGAGTCTCGAACTCGCGACCTCAACCTTGGCAAGGTTGCGCTCTACCAACTGAGCTATTCCCGCGTCACCGATACCGAGCCAATTATAGGTCAACCGCGCACCGAAGCGTAAGGCAGCGCCTTGCGCAGGTAGTAAAGCATCGATACCACGGTCAGCACCGCCGCGATGTTGATGAGGACCGTGCCCAGCCACTGGCAGTCCAACCCCAGCAGCTCGTCGTGGAAGAGGAGCAGCGGGATCGCGACCATCTGCGCGACCGTCTTCAGCTTGCCGATGAAGGCCACCGCCACGCTCTTCGCCTGGCCGACCTTCGCCATCCATTCGCGCAATGCGGAAATGGCGATCTCGCGGCCGACGATGAGCAGCGCCACGATCATGTCCACCCGGTTGAGATACAGAAGGGCGAGCAGCGCGGCCACGACGATCAGCTTGTCCGCGACCGGGTCGAGGAACGCGCCGAAGGCCGACATCTGGTTCAGCCGCCGCGCGAGATACCCGTCGAGCCAGTCGGTGATGCCGGCGAAGATGAAGACCGTAGTCGCCGTGATGTTCTGCGTTTCCGTGGAAAACCACGGCGCATAGTAGATGCCGATCAGGAGCGGGATCAGGATGATCCGCGACAGCGTGACGAGATTGGGAACGTTGAGCGGCATCATGCGCCTGCTGAATCGTGGAGGTGCCGGTAGATGCGCTCGGCGAGCGGGCGGCTGATGCCTTCGACCTTGGCGATGTCGTCCACCGCCGCGGCCTGCACGCCGCGCAGGCCGCCGAAATGCTCGATCAGCGCCTGGCGCCGCTTCGCGCCGATTCCCGGGATCTCGTTCAGCATCGACGTGGTGCGCGCCTTGCCTCGCCGCGCGCGGTGCCCGACCACGGCGAAGCGATGGGCCTCGTCGCGGATCGCCTGGATGAGGTGCAGCCCGGGATGCGTCGGCGCGAGCTGCAGGGTGCGCGCTTCCGACTCGAGGATCAGCTCTTCCTCCCCGGGCTTGCGCTCGGGCCCCTTCGCCACGCCGACCACGCAGACCTGGTGCAGGCCCAGATCATGCAGAACTGCGGAAGCAATCTTTACCTGCCCCTTGCCGCCGTCGATCAGGATCAGGTCGGGAATCTTGCCCGCCTCGGCCGTGACGCGCTCATAGCGTCGCTCGAGCACCTGCCGCATGGCGGCGTAGTCGTCGCCGGGGGTGACGTTGCGGATATTGAACCGCCGGTACTCGGCTTTCTGCATCTGGCTCCGATCGTAGACCACGCACGAGGCTACTGTCGCCTCGCCCATCGTATGGCTGATGTCGAAGCACTCGACGCGCTGCGCGCCCTCCGGCAGGCCGAGCGCCTCGCGCAGCGCGAGCAGGCGGCCCTCCTGCGTCGCGCGGTCGCGCACGCGCTGCGCAATCGCGAGCAGCCCGTTCTTGCGCGCCATGTCGAGCCACACCTTACGCTCCCCATGTGAGGGATTGATGATGTTGATTCCTTCAATCTCCACTGCTTCGCTCGTCACGACGAGCCCCGGCGCGGGCTGCTCCGCGTAGTGCTGCTCCAGGAATGCCTCGACCACCTCGGCGGGCGCCGCACCCTCGGCGTTCGCCGGAAAGAAGCTGCGGTCGCCGACGTGGCGCCCAGTGCGGATCATCACCAGGTTCACGCACGCGATCCCGCCCTCGATGACGCACGCGACGACATCGGCGTCGACGCCGCGGTTCGACTCGACGTATTGGCGCACCTGCACGCGCGCCAGCGCTCTGACTTGATCTCGATACGCCGCCGCTTCCTCGTAGCGCCGCGCCGCCGAGGCGGCGTTCATCTTCCGGTTCAGGTTGCCGATCACGTCGTCCTCGCGGCCCTCGAGGAACAGGACCGCGTTCGCCACGTCGTCGGCATACTGCGCGGCGTCGATCAGCCCGGTGCACGGCGCGGTGCAGCGCCTGATCTGGTGCAGCAGGCAGGGCCGCGAGCGGTGCTCGAACACCGTGTCCTCGCACGTGCGCAGCCGAAACACGCGCTGCAGGAGCTGGATGCTCTCGCGCACCGCGTACGCGTGCGGGAACGGGCCGAAATAGCGGTGGCGCTTGTCCTTCGCGCCGCGGTGGAAGCCCAGGCGCGGGAACTCGTGCCCGGTGATCGCCAGGTACGGATAGGACTTGTCGTCGCGGAACAGGATGTTGTAGCGCGGCGCGAGGCTCTTGATGAAGTTGTTCTCGAGCAGCAGCGCCTCGCCTTCGGAGCGCGTCGCGGTCACCTCGACCGACGCCACGTGCGACAGCATCATCTGCGTGCGCGGGGCGTGCGCCTGCTTGTTGAAGTACGACCCGACGCGTTTCTTGAGGTCCCTCGCCTTGCCGACGTAGAGCGCCTCCCCGCCCCTGCCCAGCATGCGGTAGACGCCCGGGAGATTCGGCAGCCCGGCAACAAATGCTTTAGCGTCGAACACGATGATTTCATTATAGATCGTGTAAAATGCGCGCCTTTTCAGCGGCGGTGTTATGGCGAAAGTCGAAGCAGTCGGTATCCGTCCCGGCAACCTCCTCGAGTGGGACAAGCGCGTGTGGCGCGTGCTCAAGTCCTACCACGTGCACGTGGGCGGCCGCGGCGGGGCGTTCATGCAGGTGGAGATGAAGGACATCGAGGCCGGCACCAAGACCAACCAGCGCTTCCGCACCGAGGACAAGGTCGAGCGCGCCTTCGTCGACCCGCGCGACATGCAGTACCTCTACCAGGACGGCGACAGCTACGTGTTCATGGACAAGGAAAACTACGAGCAGCTGACGCTGCCCGCGGAGTTCCTCGAGGGCCAGGCAGGCTACCTTCTCCCCAACACCGACGTGCAGATCAACTTCTACAACAGCCGTCCCATCGGCATCGAGCTGCCGCCGTCGGTGGTGCTCACCGTGACCGACACCGAGCCCGGCATCAAGAACTCCACCGCCACGAACTCCTTCAAGCCGGCCAGGATGGAGACCGGCATCACCGTCCAGGTGCCGCCGTTCATCAACAAGGGCGAGAAGATCAAGATCGACACCGCCGAAGGCACCTACATGGAGCGCGCGTAGGTTTATGCTGTCGGCGTGATCGCGCGCCGAAGAGTGCTGGTTGCAGGGCTCGCTGCAATTGTCGTTCAGCCGCTTCTCGCCCAACAGCAGTCCAAAGTCTGGCGCATCGGCCTGCTGATGGGCCGCTCGCGTCCCGCAAATCTTGAAGCCGACTATTACGGCGCATTTCCAAGGGCGATGCGCGGACTCGGCTACGTCGAGGGCAGGAACGTCCACTACGAGTGGCGTTTCGCCGACGGCAAGATGGAGGCGCTTGCCGGACTTGCCAGCGAGTTGGTGCGGCTCAAGGTCGATGTGATCGTGACCGGAGGCACCGCGCCCGCGAGCGCGGCACACCGAGCTACCAAGACAATTCCGATCGTCATGGCGAGCGTGGGAGATCCACTCGCCGGGGGACTCGTGGCGAACCTCGCCCGGCCTGGCGGCAACACCACTGGTCTGACCAATCTGAATGTCGACGTCAGCCCGAAGTTGCTGGAGCTGCTCACCAAGACCGTGCCCAAGGTTTCGAAGGTTGCGGTGTTGCTGAATCCAGCCAACCCCACCAGCGAAGCCATATTCCAGGGGCTGCAGGGGGCCGCACGCGGGATGAGAATTGAAGTCACAGCGGCGAACGCACGGACTTCCGAAGAAATTCAGAGCGCCTTTTCCCAGATCCGCCAGCAGCGCGCCGAGGCCCTGGTCGTCGTGGCCGACCCCTACCTTATTCAGCAACGGCGACAGATTGCCGAGTTAGCGCTAAAGAACAGGTTGCCCGCCATCTACGGACTGCGGGAGCACGTCGAGGCGGGCGGCTTGATGAGCTACGGACCCAATCGCCATGAAATATACGGCCGCGCCGCCACCTACGTGGACAAGATTCTCAAGGGCACGAAGCCCGACGACCTGCCCATAGAACAGCCGACCAAGTTCGAGCTCGTGCTCAACCTCAAGGCAGCCCGGGCGCTCGGGCTCAAATTCCCGCCCGACGTAGCGACGCTAGCCGAGGCGGTCATCCAGTAATCAGGCGAGCGCGGTCAGCGCCTCCTGTGCTTCACGGTAGGCGACGCTCTTCCGCAGGTCCCGCCCGCCCTTCTTCCTCATTCGTTCTGCGCGTTCCGGGCGCTGCAGGGAGATGTCGCCCAGGGACTCCAGCAGCTTGTTCTGACCTTCGGGGTCGTTGCAGAGCAGAACCATGTCGCAGCCCGCGGCCAGCGCCGCACGCGCGCGTTCCGGCGGCCCGCCGACAGTGCTCGCGCCGGCCATCGAGAGGTCGTCGCTGAAGATGAGGCCTTCGAAGCCGAGGGTGCCGCGCAGCACTTCCTGCAGCCAGTATTTCGAATAGCCCGCCGGCTCCGCGTCGCACTGCGTGTAGATCACGTGCGCCGGCATGACTCCGGCCAGGCCGGCTTGGAGGGTCGTCCTGTAAGGGGCGAGGTCCTTCTTCAGGATCTCGGAAAAAGGTCTGTCGTCCTTCGGAACATCCACATGCGAGTCGGCGGCGGCAAAGCCGTGGCCGGGGAAATGCTTGCCGACCGCAGCCATGCCGGCGTCGGCGAACCCCTGCACGATCGCGGCGGCAAGCGCGCCCACGGCGTTCGGGTCGAAGTGCAGCGCGCGGTTACCGATCACCGAGCTCGAGCCGTAGTCGAGGTCGAGGACCGGCGCGAAGCTAAAGTCGATGCCGTGCGCGGCGATCTCGGCGGCGATCACGTACGCTGCGCCGCGCGCCGCCTCCTTCGCCATCTCCTTGTCCCGGTCCCAGAGCCGGCCGAGCTCGCGCATCGCCGGGATGGCCGTGAAGCCCTCGCGGAAGCGCTGCACCCGGCCGCCTTCGTGGTCGACGCAGACCAGGAGAGCAGGTTCACGTATCTTCTCAATATCATCGACCAAAGCACTGAGTTTATGGTTATTTTCGTAGTTCCGAGAGAAGAGAATTACGGCTCCAGCCGCCGGGTGGCGGAGCCGTTCGCGGTCCTCGTCGCCAAGCTGCGTTCCCACCACGTCGATCACCGCCGGCCCGAGCGGTCGCCTTACTTTTCGCACTCGAGGATCACGGTGGCGACGGCGACGCCGCGCTCGTCAGCGAGGGAAAGGTGAGCGCGGGAGATGCCCCGCCTTGAAAGGTCCTTCTTCAAAGGGTCGGAAAACTGCAGCTCTGGTTTGCCTGAAGGTCGATTCGTGACCCACACCCCGTGCCAGTTCGCCGGCGCCTTGATCCCGGTGCCCAGGGCTTTGGTGAAGGCCTCCTTCGCCGCGAAGCGCTTGGCGAGGTACGAGGCTGGCTGGCGATGCCCGAGGAATCTCTTCAATTCGGGCTCGCACAGGATGCGCCGCGCGAAGCGCTCGCCCCAGCGCCCGAGCGCTTTCTCGATCCTGCCGATCTCGACCACGTCGGTGCCGACGCCGAAGATCACCCGGCGGCCTGGCGCATCAACGTCTTCATCTCCCGCACCGCCTCGCGCATGCCGATGAACACCGCGCGCGACACGATCGCGTGCCCGATGTGCAGCTCGCGCACGCCGGGCAGCCGCGCCACCGGCTGGACGTTGAAGTAGTTCAGGGCGTGGCCGGCGTTGAAGCGCATGCCGAGCGAGCGGATCGCCTCGCCCGCGGCTTGAATTTTCTTCAACTCCGAAACCACGGCGGCGCTCTCGGCGTCGCGCCCCTTGGAATGGAAGGCGTGTGCGTAGGGGCCGGTGTGCACCTCGCAGACCGAAGCGCCTATGCGCTTCGCGGCCTCGACTTGCGCGAGCTCGGCGTCGATGAACACGGAAACGACAATGCCCGCGCCGCTCAGTTGTTGGACTGCCTTCTTCAGGGCCTTGTCCTGGGAGACGACGTCGAGTCCGCCTTCGGTGGTCACCTCGTGGCGGCCTTCGGGCACCAGCATCGCCATCTCCGGCTTGATCCGGCTTGCGATCCCGACCATCTCGTCGGTCGCGGCCATCTCCAGGTTCAGCTTGATGTGGGTCAGCTCGCGCAGCCGCCGCACGTCCTCGTCCTGGATATGGCGCCGGTCCTCGCGCAGGTGCACCGTGATGCCGTCGGCGCCGCCGAGGTGCGCCTCGACGGCGGCCCACACCGGGTCGGGCTCGTAGGTGCGCCGTGCCTGCCGCACCGTAGCGACATGATCGACGTTGACGCCAAGTTCAATCACAGGTCGCTCAGCTCGCGCAGCACCGTGCGCGTGTGCAGGACCTGGCCGTGCAGGCGCTGGCCGATCAGCGCGCGCAGCAGCATGCGCGCCTCCTCGCGGGTCTCCGGCCGCGTGAACTCGTCGGCAGCGAGGTCGAGCAGCGTCTGGCCGCTCACGACAAGATCACCGTTGCTGGAGCCGCGGCTCGGTACTGGTCCCCTGTCCGGTTCATAGACATAGCGGCGGCCGGGCTCGATCGGCGCGCCGCTCGCCGCCTCGCGCTCGAGGAGCGGAGCATACCCGAGCTCGGCGAGCAGCCGTTTCTCGAAGCTGCGCAGGACGATGGCATGCGCCATGCCCTGCGCCAGTCCGCTGAGAGCTTCTCCGTACACGTCAAAAAGAGCTTCGTGCGGGTCATCGCGCGGCACGAGGCGCAGCAGGAGCTCGTTCAGGTAGAAGCCGCACATCAGGGCTCGCCCGGCGAGGGGTTGCAGCGCTCCGGACCACTCGGCCGAAATCAGGTTTCCCAGTTCGGCGGAGGTGGACCAGCCGAGCTGCAGCGGATGGAACGACAGCAGCACGCCGCGCATCGCCGAGCGCGGGCGGCGCGCGCCGCGCGCGAGCAGCGCGACGCGGCCGAAGCCGCGCGTGAACGCCTCGACGATCAGGCTCGTCTCCTTGTACGGGTACGTGTGCAGCACGTAGCCCGGCTGGTGGTCGGCGCGCCTCTTCATGTCACGCAAGCTTCTTACTCATATCCTAGTTGGCGCAAAACGCGGGCGTCATCGGTCCAAGCCTTGCGCACTTTCACCCAGGTGCCTAGGTACACTTTGCCGCCGAAAAGCTTCTCCATGTCCTTGCGCGCGGCGGTCGCCATGCGCTTCAGGCGCTCGCCGCCCGCGCCGAGCACGATCGGCTTCTGGCTGTCGCGCTCGACCAGGATGGTGGCCTCGATGCGCCGAAGTCTAGGCCCCCTCCTCCCCTCCCCCTCCTCCCGGAAGCTGTCGATCACCACCTCGCAGCGGTAAGGCATGTCCTCCTCCATCGCCTCGAACAGCTTCTCGCGCAGCAACTCGGCGGCGAAGAAGCGCTCGTCGCGGTCGGTGAGCTGGTCGGGCGGATACGCCGCCGGGCCTTCCGGCAGCGCGGCGCGCAGCGCAGCCAGGAGCTCGGGGAGGTTCTTCCCGGTCTTCGCGCTGAGCGGAACGATGGCCGTGAAATCGCGGGTTTTCGACAGCCGGTCCAGGAACGGGATGAGCTGCTCGCGGTTCTTCAGCTTGTCGATCATGTTTACCGCGGCGACGACGCGCTGCTCCCCGGGGATCTTGTCGAGAACCATCTGATCGTCCGGCCCGAAGCGCAACGCTTCCACCACGAAGAGCGCGACATCGGCGTCGCGCGCGGCCTGGGAGGCGCGGCGGTTGAGCCGGCGATGCAGCGTGCTTTTCGCCTGCGCTTGCTGCCCGGGCGCATCGACGAAGACGTACTGGCAGTCGGGCCGGGTCAGGATGCCGGTCACGAGGTGGCGCGTGGTCTGCGGCTTGGCCGAGACGATCGACAGCTTCTCGCCGACGATGCGGTTGAGCAGGCTCGACTTGCCGGTATTCGGTCGCCCGGCGATGCCGATCGTGCCGCAGCGATGCGCGCTCATGGCTCTAGTTTGTTGAGTACGGCTTTCGCAGCCTCTTGTTCCGCGCGCTGAAGCGACTTTCCTTCGCCCTTCGCCTGTAATCCCTCGACGACGCATTCCACCTCGAATGATCGCTGATGCGGCGCGCCGTGGGTGGCCACGACGCGATATTCCGGAAGCGGCTTGCCGCGCGCGTGCATCAGCTCCTGCAGCCGCGTCTTCGCGTCCTTGTCCACCTTGCCCGGGTCGAGAGCCTCGAGCAGCGGGCCGAAGGCCTGCACCACCGCGCGCCGCGCCGCCGGGTAGCCGCCGTCGAGGAAGATCGCGCCGAAGACCGCCTCCAGCGAGTCCGCCAGCGCGGAGTCCTGCACCGGGGTCGCTCCGGCCCGCACGCGACGCTCGAGGCCGAGCTCGCGTGCCACGCGCGCGAGCGACTCCTCGCGCACCAGGCTCGCGCGCAGCTGGGTCAGCTTGCCTTCGGGGAGCTGCGGGAAGCGGGTATAGAGCTCGTCGGCGACCGCGCACCCGAGCACGCCGTCGCCGAGGAATTCGAGGCGCTCGTTGTGGTCGGGGCCGTAGCTGCGATGCGTGAGCGCCTGCTCGAGGAGGCGCGCGTCGGTGAACCTGTATCCCAGTAGCTCTACTTAGCCGCCTTTCGCTCAGTTACCTTTCGAATTGGCCGCGTAGTCGATGTACAGGCCGACCGCCCCGAACAGCGGCACTTCCTTGCGGTAGGCGAACGCGATCACCACCTGGTTGCCTTCCCGCGTGATCTCGAGGTCCTGCGGCCTGATCGTCTGGATGTTGTCGATCGCCGCTCGGTTCTCGAAGGCGCGCCGCACGTCGCCCGGATTCTGCGTCGAGCGCGCGATCAGCTCGATCGCGGTCTTGGCGGTGCGGAACTCGAGAAACGACGGGATCACCCTCATCGCGAAAAGCGCCAGCACGCCGAGAATGATCAGCACCGTCAGCAGCCCCATGATGCTTATGCCGCGTTGTCCGTTGTGCATTGTCATGCCTCCCTCAGCTTTCAGCGGAACGAGCCGAAGCGCCCCAGCTCGTTGAGATTGAGCCAGATGAAGAACGCCTTGCCGACGATGTTGTCGTCGGGCACGAATCCCCAGACGCGGCTGTCGCTCGAGTTGTCCCGGTTGTCGCCCATCACGAAGTAATGGCCCGGCGGCACCGTGCACGCCAAGCCGTTCGCATTGTAGTTGCAATTTCCGGCAAACGGGAACGCCCGCCCAGGCATCACCGACGCCGGGGTGTCCTCGTCGAGCAATATTTCATGCTCGACGCCGTTCACCGTCTCCACGAAGCGGCGCGAGAACTGCATGCGCTCCTTCGACAGGTAGTCGTCGAGCTGGCGCGTGGGCACGGCCGCGCCGTTGATGGAGAGCCGCTTGTTGCGGTACTCCAGGCGGTCGCCCGGGATCGCGACCACGCGCTTGATGTAATCGAGCGACGGATCCTCCGGGAAGCGGAACACCATCACGTCGCCGCGCTCCGGGCGGCCGACCTCGATCAGCTTGCGGTTCGCCACCGGCAGCCGGATGCCGTAGGTGTACTTGTTCACGAGGATGAAGTCGCCGACGAGCAGCGTCGGCACCATCGAGCTCGACGGGATCTTGAACGGCTCGATCAGGAACGAGCGCAGCAGGAACACGATCAGGATCACCGGAAAGAAGCTGACCGAGTACTCGACCCACCAGGGTTGCTTTGTCCCCTCGGGCCTCGCACGGCGCAACCAGATCGTTTCCATGGCCCAGACGCCGCCGGTGACCACCAGCAGGATCAGCAGAAAGAGGGCGAAATTCAACTCAGCTCTCGCCCCGCTGCAGCACCGCGAGGAACGCCTCCTGGGGAATCTCGACCGCGCCGACCTGCTTCATGCGCTTTTTCCCTTCCTTCTGCTTCTCGAGCAGCTTGCGCTTGCGCGTGACGTCGCCGCCGTAGCACTTCGCCAGCACGTTCTTGCGCAGCGCCTTCACGTTCTCGCGCGCGATGATGTGGCCGCCGATCGCCGCCTGGATCGCGACGTCGAACATCTGCCGGGGGATCAATCCCCGCAATCGATTGACCAGGTCGCGTCCGCGCGCCTGCGCCGCCGAGCGGTGCACCATGCTCGAGAGCGCGTCGACGCGCTCGCCGTTCACCAGGATGTCGAGGAGCACCATGTCGGCGGCGCGGTGCTCCTTGAACTCGTAGTCGAGCGAGCCGTAGCCGCGCGTCATCGACTTCAGGCGGTCGAAGAAATCGAGCACCACCTCGTTGAGCGGCAGGTCGTACGAGATCACCACGTGGCGCGCCGAAAAATGCATGTTGGTCTGCGTGCCGCGCTTCTCGGTGCACAGCTCGATCACCGGCCCGACGTACTCCTGCGGCACGAAGATCTTGCAGGCCATGATCGGCTCGCGGAATTCCTCGATGGTCTCGACCGGCGGCAGGCGCGAGGGATTCGACAGCTGCTCGACGCGCCCGTCGCGCAGCTTGACCTCGTACACCACCGACGGCGCGGTGGTGATGAGGTGCATGCCGTACTCGCGCTCGAGGCGCTCCTGCACGATGTCCATGTGCAGCAGGCCCAGGAACCCGCAGCGGAATCCGAAGCCGAGCGCCTGCGAGGTCTCGGGCTCGTAGTGGAACGAGGCGTCGTTCAGGTGCAGCTTCTCGAGCGCCTCGCGCAGCGCCTCGTACTCGTTCGACTCGACCGGGTACAGGCCGGCGAACACCTGCGGCTTGATTTCCTTGAATCCCGGCAGGGGCTTGGAGGCGGGCTTCGCGGCGCTCGTAATCGTGTCGCCCACCTTGGCGGCGCGCAGCTCCTTGACGCCGGCGGTCACGTAGCCGACCTCGCCGGCGAACAGGGAGTCCTTCTCCTTCGCTTTCGGCGTGAAGACGCCGACCTGGTCGCAGAGGTACGCGGCGCCGGTGCTCATCAGCGAGATGCGGTCCTTCGGACGCAGCGTGCCTTCCATCACCCGCACCAGCATCACCACGCCGACGTAGTTGTCGAACCAGGAGTCGATGATCAGGGCCTGCAGGACATTCGCCGGGTCGCCCTGCGGGGCGGGCACCCGCGCGATGACCGCCTCGAGGATCGCCTCGACGTTCTCGCCGGTCTTGGCGCTGGCGCGGATCGCGTCCTGGGCCTGGATGCCGATCACGTCCTCGATCTCCTGGATCGCCTTCAGGGGATCGGCCGACGGCAGGTCGATCTTGTTGAGCACCGGGATCACCTCGACCCCCTGCTCGATCGCGGTGTAGCAGTTCGCCACGGTCTGCGCTTCCACCCCCTGGGAGGCGTCGACCACCAGCACCGCGCCTTCGCACGCGGCGAGCGAGCGGCTCACCTCGTACGAGAAGTCGACGTGGCCCGGCGTATCGATCATGTTGAGCAGATAGGTCTCGCCGTCCTTCGCGTGATACTCGAGCGCGGCGGTTTGCGCCTTGATCGTGATGCCGCGCTCGCGCTCGAGGTCCATGGTGTCGAGCACCTGCTCGGCCATCTCGCGCTCGGCGAGCCCGCCGCACATCTGGATGAAACGGTCGGCGAGCGTCGACTTGCCGTGGTCGATGTGCGCGATGATGGAAAAGTTGCGGATGCGACTCTGGGCCATGGAAAAGCCCGCGATTCTAGCGCAGCTTGGCGATCGCCTCGGGGGTCAAGCGATGCTTGAAAACGGCGTCCTTGAACACGAGGACCGGCACGTCGCGTCCGTACCGCAGGCGCAGGTGCGGATCGGAGTCGACGTCGATCTCGTCGAAGGCGATGCCGAGCAAACGCAGCTCGCGCGCCATCTCCTCGCAGAGATGGCAGCCGCTGCGGCTATACAGCCTAGCCCTTGTCAGTAAGCCCCGAGATCGTGACGAACGCGGTGCTTTCCCCGCGGCGCACCTGCAGCGTGATCACCGAGTTCTTGTCCAGCCCGGCGAGCAGCTTGTTGAACTGCTCGACCGACTTGAGCTCGGTGTGCTGCCCCTTGTGCACCATGGTGAGCAGCACGTCGCCCTTGCGCACGTCGGCCTTGGAATCCGGCCGCACCTCGGTCACCACCAGGCCGCTGGTCACGCCAAGCCCCTTCTTCTGCTCGGCGGAAAGCTCGCCCAGCACGATGCCGAGGCGGTTCGCCGGTACCTCGGCCTGCGGCTTGCTGCGCCCCGGCGTGGTGCTCGCCGCGACGCGGTCCTCCTGCAGCTCGGCCACCGTGATGGTGAGCTTCTGCGTCTTGCCCTTGCGCCAGACTTCCAGCGCCGACTGCGAGCCCGGCCGGGTCGAGCCGACGATGCGCGGCAGGTCGCTCGAGCTCTCGACCTGCTTGCCGTCGAACGAAACGATGATGTCGGTCGCCTCGATGCCCGCCTTGTCCGCCGGGCTGCCCTTCTCCACCGAGTTCACCAGCGCGCCGCGCGGCCGGTCGAGGCCGAACGAGGTGGCGAGGTCGCGCGTCACCTCCTGGATCACGACGCCGATCCTGCCCCGCGAAACGCGGCCCTTGTCGCGCAGCTGCTTCTGGATGTCGAGCGCGACGTCGATCGGGATGGCGAACGACAGGCCCATGAAGCCGCCGGTGCGGCTGTAGATCTGCGAGTTGATCCCGACCACCTCGCCGCGCATGTTGAATAGCGGCCCGCCCGAGTTGCCCGGGTTGATCGCGACGTCGGTCTGGATGAACGGCACGAAGTTCTCCT
>Ga0105340_1000264_pt1 | contig 25799 bp, 19 predicted proteins | sample EasRivMeERMLT700_FD_89676 | JGI IMG/M metagenome (GOLD analysis project Ga0105340, IMG submission 89676) | Soil microbial communities from meander-bound floodplain in the East River, Colorado, USA - East River MetaG ERMLT700 | ecosystem: Environmental > Terrestrial > Soil > Floodplain | place...
GATGACCCGTTGACCAAGGCTGCCATGCTGGAGCTGCTGGCGATCTGGCCGCGGGCACTGCCGTTTGGCGAACTCCTGAAGGCGGCTCGACGTCGCCTCGCGCAGCCGCCGGCGGACGACGACGAGGAACGGTTGGCGGAAGCCATGTTGACTGCCTATTCCGCAGTGATTGAGTTGCATGTGTCGCAGCCGCCGTGGGCGGTCGGACCCGGGCAGCGGCCGGCACTGAATGCGCTCGCGCGCTGGCAACTGGCGAACGACAAGGAGACCGTCACCAGCCTTTGGCACGCCGACATTCGCGTGGCCGAGCCGACGATGCGGGCGATCTTTCAATTGCTGGACGGCGCCCGGGAGATTCCGGCTGTTGCGGCGGAACTGGGCCGTCGCATCGACGCGGGCGAACTTGCCTTGCCCTCCAGTGCGGCGCGGCAAAACCTGGTCGGCGACGTGAACCTCGCCGTTCGAGACGCCGCGGCAAAGGGATTGCTCATCGCCTGGGATGCCACGATTGAACCGCAGAACTTGCTCCTGCCAGTAGCGCTTCGCGTCGAGACTTGAAAGGCGGATGGAACGAGCTCCTGTGTACCCAGTCGGGTGTGCAATCGACTTGGTGCACCGCAATTCAGGATCCGCCGCCGCGCTTAATACGGCGAGGCCGCGCACGCTCGGCCGGTTTCGACGTTGTCCAACTGCCAAAGGTGTCGCGCAATTGGCGCAATCGTGTTTGCACGTTGTAAGCGCGCTCAGGGCGCTTCCAGGGGTTCTTCGCCAAGCACTGCAAACAGAACGATTCCAATTGCGGCGTCATCTGGGAATTGAACTGTGTCGGCGGGACCGGTTCCTGTGAACACACGAACTCCAGCGTTTCTTGGGCGTTGTGCCCGGCAAACGGCGCTCGACAGGTCAGCAACTCGTACAGAATCAAGCCGAGGCCATAGATGTCGGTGTAAAATCGCGGTTCGGCGGCGGGATCGCGGACCAGTTCCGGCGCCAGGTAACCACAGCCGGTGGCGTCGGCGTCGTCCGCAGACGGCGAGGCCAAGGACAACCCTGCCGTCAAGTGAAAATCAGTAAGACGTGGTATGCCGTCCGCCGCGAGTAAGACGTTGCTCGGCTTCAGATTGCCGTGGACGGCGCCTTGTCGATGGAGGTAGCTCACGATCTCCGCCAACTGCGCGACCAGCTCGAGCGCCTGCATCAACGGGTACGGTCGGCCGGTGAGCCGCGCGGTCAGCGAACCGCCCGCGACATGTTCCATTGCCAGGAACGCGGCGCCGTCCCACCAACCCGCCCGCTGGACCGCGACCACATGAGGATGGGCGAGCAGGGGCCACTGTTCGGCGCCGCGTTGCAATCGGGCTTCCCATTCTTCGCGGCTACATAGCCCCGTGCGGAACACCTTGACGGCAAGCGGCTGGCGGAGTGGACCGTGGTGTGCGAGGTAGACGATACTACGTGGGCCGCGGCCGATCTCGCGTACGAGTTGGTAGCCATCGCGTGCCGCCAGACGTGCCAACCGTTCCGCGGGACTCAAGGCGACGGCAGCCACGGGCCTGGCGTCGAGGAATCGACTCAGGTCGTCCGCCAAAGCTTCAGCGCTATCGTAGCGCCGGCTCGCTTCTTTCTCCAGGCACTTGAGACAAATCGTCTCCAGATCCACGGGCACGCTTGAGTGCAATCGCGTCGGCGGTGTCGGCTCGTCGTGGAGAACTTTCTGCAGCAACTGGTTCCAGGAATCAGCCTGGAAGGGAGGCCGACCGGTGAGCAGTTCGTAAAGGATCGCACCGAGCGCATAGATGTCCGCCGCCGGGCCGACATCCTGAATCTGGCCCGCGGCTTGCTCGGGCGACATATAGCTTGCCGTGCCCAGGACGGCGCCGTCTTGCGTCCACGCGGTGCTGTTGCTATCCAGTCGCTTGGCGAGGCCGAAGTCCGTGATCTTCGGGATCGTGGGTGGACCGGCCGCCAACAAGATGTTCGCCGGCTTCAGGTCGCGATGGACCACGTGTTGCATGTGCGCATGTTGAACGGCAAGGGCCAACGTGCGGATCAGCTCGGCTGACGGCAAGGCGGGTCGCGGTTGGCCGTCGATCCACTTGTCGAGGCCGCCGCCATCAACCAGTTCCATGGCGAAATAAGTCTGGCCGTCGTGCTCGCCAACCTCGTAGATCTGCACGAAATTGGCGTGGCGCATGCGCCCGGCAACTTCCGCCTCGATGCGGAAGCGGGCTCGTTCCGCCTGGCCGGCCAGGGCGCCATCCCGCAATCGTTTGAGAGCGACCAGACGTTGCGTATTCAGTTGCCGGGCCTTGTAGACGACGCCCATGCCGCCCCGGCCGATTTCCTCCAAGATTTCGTAACCCGGGACCATCGGCCATCCCGGCGCCGGCCCAGGAGTCGGCGGCCTGTCGCCGGTTGTGGGCTCGGTCATCGGGTGTTCTCCCTTGGCCATTTTTCTTAGTGGTCCTTTTGGCAAATAACTGTAGGGTTCGCTGCAGAAAAAACGAACACTCGCCTGAGCACCGAAGGTGCGCAAACAACTTAGCCCAGGGCAGAGCGCAGCGCCGCCCTGGGTTAGTCGGCGCCAAATGATAAAGCTCTGAAAGAGCGAAACAAGTGGCCGAACGCTGTTGTGACGCACTTTCAGTGCTAAGGCGACTTGACTTTGTTTACCCAGGGCGGCGCTGCGCTCTGCCCTGGGCTAAGTTGTTTGCGCACCTTTGGTGCTCCGAATGCAGCCCGGTGTTTCGTTGCTTGCCAACCCTACAGTTAATTGTGAAATGCACCATTTAGCCAGAATAGCGTATCAAGCCCTCTCGGTCCAACCAAGAGTAGATACTAGCGCATGAGCATAGCCCTGGCCGGCGTGCAACTTGACAGGGTCCGCGAGAGACCGCGATTTGAGGATTTGAAAGCCGGAAAATAGACTGCCTCTGGAGTCGCCGCCTCTTATACTGCCAGTATCGCTCACACGTCACTGAAAGGAATTCCATGATCACCACCCTTCGACTGTTCCACGGTCTCGCGTTCGTCGGTTTGTTCCTCGGCATTCGCCCCGCCATCCACGGGCAACAAGGGCCGACGCCCACCGGCGACAAGACGGGGCTCATTCCGCGCAAAGTCCTGTTCGGCAATCCCGACAAGTCCAACGCACGCATCAGTCCCGACGGCAAGCAGCTCAGCTTTCTCGCTCCCGTCGATGGCGTTCTCAACGTTTGGGTCGGCCCCATCGACAACCCCGAAGCCGCCAAGCCGGTCACGCAAGACAAGAAACGCGGCATTCGTTCTTACAACTGGACGTACACCAGCAAGCACTTGCTCTACATCCAGGACCAGGGCGGCGACGAGAACTGGCACGTCTATCGCGTCGATCTGACGTCGGGCGAGACGAAGGACCTCACACCCATCAAGGGCGTCAATGCGAAGATCGAGGACGTCAGTCCGAAGTTTCCCAACGAAGTGCTCATCAGTCTCAACGACCGCGATCCGAAGCTCCACGACATTCATCGCGTCAATCTGCTGACCGGCGAGCAGAAGCTGATTCAGAAAAACGACGGCTTCATGGGCTTCATGACCGACGACGATTTCAACGTGCGTTTCGCTTACAAGTTCACGCCCGACGGCGGTCAACTCACGCTCAAGCCCGACGGCAAAGGCGGCTGGGTTGAGTTCATGAAGACGCCGATGGCCGACAGCCTCACCACGCGCCCCGCCGGCTTCGACAAGACTGGCAACGTCCTTTATCTCATCGATAGCCGCGGCCGCGACACTGGCGCCTTGACCACGCTGGATCTCAAGACCGACAAGCAGACCACGATCGCCGAGGACAAGCGCGCCGACGCCGGCGGCATCCTCGTTCATCCGACGGAGAAGACCATCCAGGCCGTGTCGTTCACGTTCGATCGCACACGCTGGCAGTTCCTCGACCCGAGCATGAAGGCCGACTTCGACGCGCTCGGCAAAGTGGCGGACGGCGAGATCTCCATCACCGACCGCACCCAGGACGACAAAACCTGGATCGTCGCCTTCATGATGGATAACGGCCCGGTCCGCTATTACGCTTATGAACGTGAATCGAAGAAGGCGCGCTTCCTGTTCACGAATCGCAAAAGTCTGGAAGGCCTGCCGCTGCAAAAGATGCACAGCCCCATCGTCAAGTCGCGCGATGGCTTCGACCTGGTTTGCTATCTCACCCTGCCGCCGGGCAGAGACGCGCAGAACAGCGGCACGCCGGACAAGCCGGCTCCGATGGTGCTGCTCGTGCACGGCGGTCCGTGGGGGCGCGATAGCTGGGGCTTCAACGGCTACCATCAATTCCTCGCCAATCGCGGCTACGCGGTCCTGAGCGTCAACTTTCGCGGCTCGACGGGCTTCGGCAAAAAGTTCCTCAACGCCGGCAACAAGGAATGGGCTGGCAAGATGCACGACGACCTGATCGACGCCGTCGATTGGGCGGTGAAGAGCAAGATCGCCCAGCCGGACAAGGTCGCGATCATGGGCGGCAGCTACGGCGGCTACGCGACGCTGGTCGGCTTGACCTTCACGCCGGACCGTTTTGCGTGCGGCGTCGATATCGTCGGCCCGTCCAACATCGTCACGCTGCTCAAGACGGTGCCTCCTTACTGGGAGCCGGCCGTCCAGTTGTTCAAGGACCGCGTCGGCGACTGGACGACGGAAGAGGGACGCAAGTTTCTGGAAGAGCGTTCGCCGCTCACGCGCGTGGACAAGATCAAGAAGCCGCTCTTGATCGGCCAGGGCGCCAACGACCCGCGCGTGAAGCAAGCCGAATCCGACCAGATCGTCAAGGCGATGCAGACACACAAGATCCCCGTGACGTACGTCCTCTTCCCGGACGAGGGCCACGGCTTCGCTCGCCCGCCGAACAACCTCGCCTTCAACGCCGTCGCCGAAGCGTTCCTGGCGCGGCACCTCGGCGGCCGCTACGAGGCCATCGGCGCGGCGTTTGAGGATTCGTCAATCCAGGTGCCGGCCGGGGCGGAGGATGTGCCGGGATTGAAGGGCACGTTGCCGGCGGAGAAGGATAAGTGACGACGCCCAGTCGCTCCCTCCCCCTTGCGGGGGAGGGCTGGGGGATCATCTTTTGGCGAAGGCACAGATTATTGTTGCCGTCGATGCTCCTGACGAAGTGCAGGCCGTCGGCGATTGGTTCGACAAGTGGCGAAATCGTCTAACTTTCGTTTCTGGTAACACTGGTTGCGGGTGTTGCATTAACATGTGGGAAGTGGAAGGACCGATCGAGGCCCTTCGCGAACTGCCAGAAATCGTCCTCGCTGCGCCGGGCATTGAGTGAATGTTTCATGTTCGCAGTGAATTCCCTTCGGTTTGTTACGGCGCCTCCCGCAAATGGAACCTCTGCCCTTCGATCCAGACTTTGACAGCGTATTCAAATTGACCTGATGCCAAACTTCAAGTTACTTGAATTTTGAATGCAGTTTTCGATATATTCGCAATTCCTGCTATTATTAAAAAAAACGAATTCCCCAGTTTATCTATGTTGACAATTCAGTTCTTCCGCTTTAACATTTGCCCCCAGTCCGAATGGAATTGTGTTTCCATGGAAAAACTCAAAAACCACGCCATTCAGCTTTATGCCCACGCAATTGCCAGTTTTGGAGAACCTCTCCGCCGGACAAATGGGACCGGACCAGAAGGTCATTTTCCAAGAACTCAAGTTTCGCCATCTCACGGTCAAGAATCGCCTCTTTCGTTCCAGCATTTCCGGCACGTTCGATGACTACGACGGCCACGGCACCGAGGCTCGCGTCAACTGGGAAGAGAGCTTCGCCATCGGCGGCGTCGGCGCGATTATCTCTTCGTTCGTTCCTGTGAGCATTCGAGGGCGAATTTTGACGCGCTATGCCACGATCGACGACGATGACAAGATCCCGTTTTGGGAAAAGGTTTGCCAGCGCGTCCGCGAACATGATTGCGAATACATCTTGCAGCTCAGCCATTCTGGCCGGCAGCAAGATATCGGCGGCGTCGAAAATCTCTTCAAGCCGGCTTTGAGTTCGACCAGTCGCAAGGACTATTTCCACGGCATTATCTGCAAGAGCATGTCGAAAAGCGAGATTCGCGATACGATTCGCGACTTCGCCAACGGCGCCGAACGCGCCCAGCGGGCGGGCATCAAGGGCGTCGAATTGCACGGCGCCAACGGCTATCTGCTCACGCAATTCCTCAGCTCCGGCATCAACGACCGCACCGACGAGTTCGGCGGCAAGGTCGCCAATCGCGCCCGCTTCGTCCTCGAAGTCGTGCGGGCGATCCGCGCCAAGGTCGGCGAAGAGTTTCACATTCAGATGAAGATCAACGCCGAGGACCACAATCGCTGGCTTTATCCCTGGCACAAGCCGGGCAACACGCTCGCGGAAACGCTGCAAATCTGCGAAATCCTGGAAGACAACGGTCACGGCGTCGATGCCTTCCACGTCTCCAGCGGCAGCACGTTTCCGCATCCGCGCAATCCGCCCGGCGACATACCCGTCGGCGAAGCGGCACGCTGGTACGGCGTCATGCGATCCTCCGGCGTCCTGGCCGGTTGGAACTCGTTTATCTTTCGCACCTGGTGGCCGAGCCGGCTGTTCCGTCGCTTGTGGACGTGGCAACGCGGTCCGCTCGTCGAGGGCATCAACCTGGCGTATGCCCGCGAGGTGAAGAAATTTTCGCGCGTGCCGGTGATCGTCACGGGCGGCTTTCAGCATGCGTCGATCATCGCCGAAGCGATCCGGCGCGGCTGGTGCGACGGTGTCTCCATCGCCAGGCCGCTCATCGCGAATCGCTGGTTGCCGAAGATTCTGCAGCGTCAGAATGGTCCCGACGCGGGCAAGGAATGCACCTATTGCAACAAATGTCTCATCAACGACCTGCAAAACCCGCTGGGCTGTTACGAGCTTTCGCGCTACGGCGGCGTCGATTTCGAGGACGCCTATGCTCGCATGCTGCGCGACGTGAATTCGGTCTTCACCACGCCGGTGCCGCCGTCGTGCGAGGATTTGCTGGAACGGTTCTGATTGCCGCTTGCGGTTTCGCGCTTTCGTCGCGCGATGCGTGCGCGAAACCGCAAGCGGCGCTTTGGAGAATCGCCGATATGCCCAAAGTCGAAACCCCCATGTCGCCGTCCGAAGCCGAGTCGAAGCGATTTCGCCGGCGGCTTCTTGTCGCCATTCTGTTCGGCGTCTTCCTGCTCGTTGTCTGGCTCTACTGGCGCATCTGTCCGGAGGTGCCGGAACGCTACGTCGCGATCACCGATCATTTCAAGTACGGCTCAATCGGCGCCGATAACGACGACCGCGGCATTCCCATCTGGCTGTTTCGCGTGCTGCCCGAAATGTTCCCGGAGCACTTGCCCGCGAGCGACAAGACCGGCTACGCGGCGTTCGGCTTCCTCGAAGAGCCGGGCATGGATCGGCCCATCGGCTTTTCCAGGCGGCGCGTCCAGGGACTCGATCTGGTCGGCTTGAACTGCGCGGTCTGTCATACCGGGCAATATCGCAACAAGGCGGACGACGTGCCCACCGTCGTTCTCGGCATGCCCGCGAATACGGTCAACTTACAGGCGTTCTTCTTTTTCCTGTTCAAGTGCGCCGATGATCCACGCTTTCAAACCGACGCCATCATGGAACGCATTCGCAAGGAGACCTGCCTCGATCCTTACGAACAGTTCGCCTATCCGATCGCGATTCCGAAGTTCAAGGAGAAGGCCCTGGCGCAAAAGAAGCTGCTGCAATACATGACCAAGATTCCCCGGTTCGGCCCTGGACGCGTCGATACCTTCACGCCCTACAAGCGGCTGTTCTTCAAGGACATGCCGGTCAACGACGGCGATCCGATCGGCACGTCGGATTTTCCCTCGCTGTGGCGCCAGCGCGAACGGCAGGGGATGCACCTGCACTGGGACGGCAACAACGAATCAGTGGACGAACGCAACATCAGCGCCGCCCTCGGCGCCGGCGTGCGGCCTCATCCGTCCACGCTGGACGAGCCGAGCATGAAGCGTGTCCGCGACTGGATTTTCGATCTGCCGCCGCCGCCGTTCCCCGCGGACAAGCTCGATACGTTCCAGGTCAATCGCGGCGCCTTCGTTTACGCCAAGCATTGCGCGGACTGTCATGACTGGAAAGGAAGCAAGGTTGGCCAGGTGGTCAAGATCGACAACATCGGCACCGACCGCAATCGACTCGCGTCCTTCACCGACGAGATGGCTCGCCACATGAACACGCTGGGCCAGGGTTATGCGTGGCAATTCAAGCACTTCCGCAAAACCGACGGCTACGCGAACTCGCCGCTCGACGGCATCTGGCTGCGCGGGCCGTATCTGCACAACGGTTCCGTGCCGACGCTGCGCCATCTTCTGATGCCCGCGAAGGAGCGGCCCGCGAAATTCTGGCGCGGCAACGACCTCTACGACTGGAACGACGTCGGCTTCGTGTGGACGGCGCCGAAAAGTTGCGATCGCCCGCTGTTCGAGTTCGACACGGCGCTCTCGGGCAATGGCAACATGGGTCATGAGTACGGTACGACGTTGCCAAAGGAGGAGCGCGACGCCTTGCTGGAGTATTTGAAGACGCTGTGAACGCTAATGCTATGTCACAGCCAAAATGTCGGGAGGGCGAGGCTCCCGCCGAGCCGCGAAGCCGCTGAATGCTCACGGCTCGGCAGGAGCCTCGCCCTCCCGGCCATCCGATAATTACGCTGTGACAGGGCAGTAATCCGCATTCCTCCGTGAGACATTACTATGAAACGCGCCCTGCGCAACGTGAAGTGGTTTCGCATCGTTGTCTGGATCGGCATCCTCGGCAATGCGTTCCTGTTTCTGCCCGCCCTGTGTGCGCCGCGAACCTTCGCCGCGGCGTTTCACCTGGACGTCAACGATCGTTATTGGCTGCCGATCAGCATCGGCATCTTGCTGCTGTTGTTCTCGATTGTTTATTGGTGGGGCGCCCGCGATCCGTTGCTGCGCCGAAATTGTGCTCGCTGGGCCTGGCGGATTCGGCTCCTCCAGGCGGTCTTGTGGTTGCTGGTGGCGTGCTATGTGAAAACCTGGTCGCCGTGGTGCTGGTTCTTCTTGATCGACTTCGTATTGGCCGCCGCGCAGCTCTTTTTCATCGAACGGGCTTTCGCGAATGCCTCGGTCGCCGAGGAACGGCCCTGGCGCCGGCCGTGGACGTCGAAGCTCTATTCGGCGTTCTTTCGCCTGGTCAATCGCTTCATCGCCTGGCATCGGCTGCCGACGTTTGTGGGCACGCTGAACCTCGGCGCCATTCGCGAAGATTTGCGTGAGCACAATTTGTACGACACTCCGGAGCCGCCGCCGGAGGAACAACCCGTGTGGGATCCCGCGTTCAAGGATAACCGCTCCGACGACGGCTCTCACAACGAACCGACCGAGCCGTCGATGGGCGAAGCCGGCTCGCGCTTCTATCGCAACATGCCGCTGGAGCTGGTCTTCCCCGAGCCGGCGCCGGCGCTGTTGCAGCCGAACCCGCGTCTGGTCAGCGAGAAGCTGCTGGCGCGCGACACGTTCAAGCCGGCAACGACGCTGAACTTGCTCGCCGCCGCGTGGATTCAGTTTCAGAACCACGGCTGGTTCAGTCACGCACCGTTCACGTTGACGAAGGAAAACGCCGACCCCGATCCGATCGAGGTGCCGATCCCGGAAGGAAGCAAGTGGCACGAACCGACGATGCGCATTCCGCACACGATGCCCGATCCGACTCGGCCGGAGGGGGCGCCCTATCCGCCGACGTATCGCAATACCGAATCGCAATGGTGGGACGCCTCGCAAATCTACGGCAGCTATCTCAAGCTGCAAATGAAACTGCGCTCGAATCGCGAGGGCAAACTCAACCTCGATCCGGAAAGCGGACTCCTGCCGCTCGATCCCGAAATCGCCGCCGGCGGCATCGAGCTGACCGGCTTCAACGCGGGCTGGTGGATGGGCCTGAGCCTCTTGCACAACATTTTCGTACGCGAACACAACGCCATCTGTGACGAGTTGATCCGCGTCTATCCCGAGAAACGGCACGACGATCAATGGTTGTTCATGAAGGCGCGCCTCGCCAACTCCGCCCTCATGACGAAGATCCACACGATCGAATGGACGCCCGGCATCCTCGGCCACCCGGCCTTGAACCTGGCGATGCACTCGAACTGGTCCGGCCTCCTGGGTCACTGGATCTTTCGCCACTGGGGCCGATTCGCCGAAAACGACGGCATCAGCGGCATCCGCGGCTCCGCGACCGATCATCACGCGACGCCGTTCGCGTTCACCGAAGAATTCGTCGCCGTCTATCGGCTGCACCCGTTGATCCCCGACGTCTTCGAATATCGGCGGCTAAATGACGCGAGCTTTCGCGAGACCATTTCCTTCGAGAAAATCCAGGGGCAGCACACCCGCAAGGCCATGACCAAGTCGGACCTGACGCTCGACGATTTGCTGTACGCGTTCGGCCGCGCCCATCCGGGCGCGATCACGCTGCGCAATTTTCCCAATTCGCTGCGCCGGCTGACCAAGACCGACGGCACGATCGTGGACCTGGCGACGCTGGATATCGTCCGCGATCGCGAGCGAGGCATTCCCAAGTACAACGAGTTCCGCCGCCGCCTGCGCATGCCGGCGCCGAAGACGTTCGAGGAACTGGCGGGTCGCCCGGAAGGGGACGACCTGGTGCGCACGCTCAAGGACGTCTATCAAAACGACATCGAGCGCGTCGATCTCATGGTCGGCATGTTCGCGGAGCCGTTGCCCAAGGGTTTCGGATTCAGCGACACCGCGTTTCGCATCTTCATTCTGATGGCGTCGCGCCGCCTCAAGAGCGATCGGTTTTACACCGTCGATTATCGTCCCGAAGTTTACACGCAAGTCGGCCTCGACTGGATCGACGACAACAACATGAAGTCGGTCCTGTTACGTCACTTCCCGAAGCTCGCGCCGGCGCTCGAGGGCGTCGAGAACGCGTTCGCGCCCTGGAAGGAAGTTTGACATGGCATCGAAAATCGTGTCGGTTTCACTGATCGACAAGCTGCGCTTTCAGCTTGGCCACCTGCTGCCCAATTACTTGCAGGGGTTGTTCAAGAAATCCCCCTTCTGGACGGGGGTCTTTCATCGCATTCATCCCGACGCGTCGGGCCGGCGGCTGGTGATGAAGTGGCGTCGCAAGTATCATGCACGCTATTTCGCGGTCTCGTTCATCGGCGCCCGCACCGTGCTCGTGGTCGATCCGCACGGCATCCAGCGCGTCATGGAACATTCGCCCGCCGTCTATGCGGACCCGCGTCCCAAGCACAAGGGCTTCGCTCATTTTCAGCCGAACGCGGTGACGATCTCGCGGCCGCCGCTCTGGGACCTGCGCCGGCGCTTCAACGAACAGGTTCTCGCCACGGGCCGCGTGCATCCCTTTGGCGACGCGTTTCTCAAGGTCATTCAGGAGGAAACCAGGGCCGCGCTCGACGAGACGCCCGGAGATCTCAAGTGGCCGTTCTTTGAACGCCTCTTCATGCGCGTCACCATGCGGATCGTCTTCGGCAACCAGGCGCTCCATGACACGGGCCTGGTCGAGGCGCTCGATCAACTCATGTTTCAGGCGAATCGGCTGCTCTTTCTCAAGCGCAATCCGCGCTTCGAACGGCTCTATGGGCAGATCGACAAGTACCTGAATTCGCCTGAGCCGAACACGCTCGCGGCATTGTGTCGGGACGTGCTTGCGAAAACGCCGACGACGCCGTGGCTGACGCGCGACAAGGTCGATGTGGCGAGTCAGATGCCGCACTGGCTGTTCGCGATGAAGGATACGCTTGCGCTCAACACCGCGGCCTGTCTGGCGCTGCTCGCGGATCATCCGGAAGCGTGCGCTTCCGCCCGCGCCGAGGTGCAGGCGTGGAACGGCACCGCGGACGGGCTCGCATCGGCCAAGCATCTCGAGGCGTGCGTCGAGGAGGCGATGCGGCTCTGGCCTACGACGCCGATGCTCGTGCGCGAATGCATCATTCCAGACATCCTCGCGGACGAGGTGCTGGTGCCCGGGACGCAGGTGATCATCTGGAACTCCTCGAATCATCGCAATCCCGAAGCGTATCCCGATGCGAGCCAGTTCCGCCCCGGCCGCTGGCGAGGGCCGCAGTTCGGCACGTGGTTCAATCACCTGAGCAGCAGCACGCAGGCGTGCGCGGGCAAGGACCTCGCGCTGTTGATCGCCAAGGGCATCCTGGCGGGGCTGCTGCGCGAGCATGGTTATCAGAATCGTTGCAAGATCGTCGAGCCGGGCGGCCTCGTGCCGGATTCGTTCAACGCGTTTCTCATTGAGCTCGAACGCACGCCGGCGCCATGAAATCGGCTCGTCTATCGACGTTGGGAAAATTACTTGCTCGACGCCCGGAGTTTGTCCATGAATCATTACGCACGCTGGTTTCGCTGGTTCGTGATCCTCGGCATCGTCCAGGACCTGGCGATGGCGGGGCCAGGCATCTTCTTTCCCGATTTCGTGCTCGGCGTGCTCGGCATCGAAGTGGTCGGCGAGCCGGTTTGGCCCGCGTTCGCTGCGTTGCTCCTGGTGCTCCTGGGCCTCTTCTACATCCCGGCCGCGGTCGATCCGTTTCGTTACTTCCCGGTCTCGGTGCTCACGGTGCTGGCGCGGCTTGCGGGCGTGATCTTTTTCTTTCTGCTTTATCCTGGCCGCTTCCCGCTCTTGTTCGGCCTGATCGATCTGGCGTTCTTCCTCACGCAAGGGACGCTGCTATTTCTCGCCTGGCGCCTCGGGCCGCAGGATTCTCCCAAGATATACTGCCCGAAAGCGTGCCTGCGCTGGGCCCTCGTGGCGGTTGCGCTCAGCGTCTTGCTCGCGGCGGTCGTCGGCGTCACGCTGTGGTACAAGCTTTTCCGCGAAGAGCCGCAGCAGTTCCAAACGATGGAAGAGCAATTCAAGTACGGCTCGATCGGCGTCGAGAACGAGGAGGGCATCCCGTACTGGATCTGGCGGGTGTTGCCGCGGACGTTTTCGAATCACTTGAACCAGCCCGAACTGGGCTACGCCGACTTCGGCATGATCTTCGAGAAAAACCGGGACACGCCGGTCGGCATGTCGAAAAAAGTGATCGGCTTCCCGCGCGTCGGCGTCAACTGCGCCTTGTGCCACACCGGTTCGTACCGCACCGACGCCGGCGCGGAGACGATGATCGTTCCCGGCGCGCCCGCAACCAAACTCGACGTGCAGCGCTACGTCCGCTTCCTGTCCGCGTGCGCCAGCGATCCGCGCTTCACGGCCGACAATCTGCTCGCGGAGATCGAGAAAGAAGCCGAGCTATCGTGGCTCGATCGGATCCTCTATCAGTCGCTCATCATCCCGCAGACGCAGAAGGGCTTGCTGAAACAGAAGGAGCGCTTCGCCTGGACCGACGCTCGGCCGCGCTGGGGTTGCGGGCGCATCGATCCGTTCAATCCGGTGAAGTTCCATCAGCTCAAGATGAATTCGTACGACGACCCGTCCATCGGCAACTCCGACATGATGCCGCTCTGGTCGCTGAAGAAGCGCCTGGACAAGCCCTTGCACTGGGACGGACTGAACAACTCGCTGACGGAAGTGGTTCACAGCGGCGCGATCGGCGACGGCGCGACGCCGCGCTCGTTGCCCGTCGCGGACCTTCAGCGGCTGGCGGATTTTCTCCTGGCGCTACCAGTGCCGAAGTATCCGTATCCCGACACGATCGATTGGCCGCTTGTCAAAAAAGGTGAAGCCATTTATGCCAAGACGTGCGCCGTCTGCCACGACGTGAAAGGGCGCCGCTTTGGGACGGTGATTCCGCTGGACGAAATCAAGACCGACAAGCATCGTCTGGACATGTGGAGTCAGGAAGCGGCCGATCGCTACAATTCGTACGCCGCGCGCTATCCCTGGCATTTCAAGAACTTCGCCAAGCACAACGGTTTCGTCGCCGTGCCGCTCGACGGCCTTTGGCTGCGCGCCCCGTACCTGCACAACGGCTCGGTGCCGACGGTGGACGATCTCTTGAAACCCGCGGAAGAACGGCCGCGCCTTTTCTATCGCGGCCACGACGTCTATGACAAGACGAAGCTCGGCTTCATCACGCACGGCCCGCACGCCGAGAAACACGGCTTTCGCTACGACGTGACCGTCCCCGGCAACGGCAATCAAGGCCACGACGGCCCCGCTTTCGGCACGACGCTCGCGCCGGCCGACAAGCAGGCGCTCGTGGAGTTTCTCAAGATCCTGTGACCAAAGGCCCCCCCATTGACGTAAGGAGATCACGAATGGCAAAAAAACCGACCAAGGGACGTCCGTCGGCGAAATCCGTCGCCGCGGAATCCAAACCCAAGACCACGCGGCCGGAGTCGGAATCGCGGCGTGAAGAGCCGGATGAACGAAGTGTGGCGGAAAAGATCGGCAAGAATCTGGACGCGTTTCCGGACAAGATCGATTTGCGGGATTGGAGTTACCATCCAACCTTGCAAGCGTTGCCGGACGAAATCTTCAATTACGTGTCGGTCCCCGAAATTCTTGATCAGGGAACCGAAGGCGCCTGCACCGGCTTCGCACTCGCGGCCATCATCAATTTCTTGCTTTTCAAACGCAGGATCGAGCATCGCGTCAGTCCGCGCATGATCTATGAACTCGCGCGCCGATACGACGAATGGCCCGGCGAGAATTATGACGGCTCCTCCGCGCGCGGCGCGATGAAGGGTTGGCAGCGCCACGGCGTGTGCAGACTCGCGTCGTGGCCGAACGGGTTGTACGGCCCGGAGCATTTCGATCAAGCGAAAGCCGATGAAGCAATCCTGACGCCCGGCGGCGCGTATTATCGGGTCAATTTCCGACAGGTGCGCGACGTCCATGCGGCGATCCACGAAGTCGGCGCCGTGTATGCGACTTTGATGGTCCATGCCGGTTGGTCCAAGCCCGGTCCCAAGGAGGTCCAACTGAAACCGGACGGCAGCAGCAGGCCATTCAAGACGCTGCCGGTGATTCAGCGCGAGGGAAGGGCCGACGGCGGGCACGCCGTTGCGCTGGTCGGCTACACCTCGCGCGGGTTCATTGTGCAGAATTCATGGGGCTCAACTTGGGGAATGGACGGGTTCGCCTTGTTGCCCTACGAGGATTTCATGTTGCACACCACCGACGTTTGGGTGTCGCAACTGGGCGTGCCGGTCGAGGCGGATTTGTGGGAGAAGGGGGCCGCGGATTTCACGAGCGGCGCCTTCCGCGCGGGCGACGCGATTCCGTTGAACGAGATTCGCCCCTACGTGATCGACGTCGGCAACAACGGCGAACTGTCCGACCGAGGCGACTACTGGACGACGGAAGCGGACCTGCAAAGGCTGTTTTCGGAAGTCATTCCCGAAGCAACCAAGACCTGGAGTAAGCGCCGCGTCATGCTGTATGTTCATGGCGGCCTCAACAGCGAGGCCGATGCGGCCAAACGGATCGTCGCGTATCGGGACGTCTGCCTCAAGAACGAGATTTATCCCCTTCACATCATGTGGGAAACGGATTGGTACACCTCGGCCGTGAACATCATCACGAATCAGTTTGCCGCGGCCGACGCTCGCGCCGGCGGCACGTTTCTCGATCATGTGCGCGACGCGCGGGATCGCGTGCTCGAATTGACCCTGGCCTACCCGGGCGGCGCCCTGTGGGCACAAATGAAGGACAACGCCCGCCTCGCCTCCGAACGCGAAACCGGCGCGATGCACCTCGTCGCGAAATTCGCCAAGGCGGCAAAAGCGAATCTCCAAGACGATGGAACGGCCTGGGAGCTTCATGTGGTCGCCCATAGCGCCGGGTCCATTCTCACCGCGCATGCACTTCCGCATTTGATCAGCCTGGGCAAATTGTGGAAAACTCTCCAGTTCATGGCGCCGGCAATCCGGTTGGATTCATTCAAGGAAATGATGGTACCGGAGATCAACAAGGGCACTTGCCCGCAACCGAGCACCTTTATTTTGAGCAAGGTCGGCGAACTCGATGACGATGTCGGCCCCTACGGAAAGTCGCTCCTCTACCTGGTCAGCAACGCCTTTGAAGATGCGCGGGAGACGCCCCTGCTCGGCATGCAAAAATTCCTCGAAGAGGACGCGGAGGTGATGGCCTTGCTCGATACCAAGGTTGATGGCTTGCCTGGCATCGTCGTTTCCGGAGAGGCGGGCCAGCCGGGCGCGATCGCCAAGAGCGACACGCATGGCGGCTTTGACAACGACCCCAACACCTTGAACTCGGTTCTGTTCCGCATTCTCGGCGCCGAGCCCGCAACTGCTTTCACCGAAAGGGATCTTCAGTTCTAGTGAATTGTCACAGCTTAGTTTTCGGGTTGCCTCAATGTGGTGCGACGCTCCGCGTCGCTGATTCACGACGCGGAGCGTCGTGCCACAATTTTGATAACCCGAAATCTTAGCTGTGACAATAGATTAGCACGTGTTTTTAGTCGCAAAGAACGTGGAGAAAAACGCGCGTTGACGAAGTTTGGTAGGGAGGCTCCAGAGGATGACTTCGTTGGGACCGTCCTTGGGCGTCGGATATCGGTTGGCCGGATCGAAATGCAAACCGTACATTTATCGACTTAAGGCCGGCGAGCCGCTCATGTTCGCGGGGTGATCCGTTCGATCAACAGCGATAAGTCCATGCTCCCTCTCATAGACCAGGATGTAGGTGATTGCGGATTTGCCGGCCGGTCGCAACTTGCCAGACATGGCGGCATACTTGGACGCCAGGTCTTGGAGTTCCTCCCGGCCCGCTGGAGTAGCAAGCCAAGATTGCAACTCCTTCTCCCGCTGCTGGAGCGTTTTTTTCTGAAGCATGGGTAGTCCTTGTCGAAATGAGATCATCGCACTGCGGTCTTTCGCACCCGGATTTGGGATAGAAAAGACGAGGCGGTTCCTGGAAAATGAAGGCCCTTCCAAGCCGGCCTTGCCCCAAAACTCGAAATTCGAAGCACGAAATCCGAAACAAATTCGAAGCACGAAATGGTAAAAATCAAAACAAACCCATGCATGCCTTCGACTTTTGGTATTCGAATTTGTTTCGAATTTCGGATTTCGAATTTCGGATTTTGAGGCAAAGCCTTCCAAGCCAATTATCTGGATTGGAAGGGTCTATGCGTGCAACCGTTGTTAGTACCGGCTGCTGCCGCCGCCGCCGCCGCCGCTGCGGCTGCCACGATCTTCCCGTGGTCGAGCTTCGTTGACGGTGAGCGTTCGTCCTTCTGATTCTTTGCCGTTCAGGGCGCTGATGGCCGCCTGGGCTTCATTGTTATTTCCCATCTCGACAAAGCCGAAGCCTTTCGAGCGACCCGTCTCTCGGTCCATGATGACCTGAGCCGATTGAACCGTACCATGCGGCGTAAACATGTTTTCCAGATCGGTGTTGCTCACACCATACGCCAAGTTTCCGACATACAACTTCGTGGCCACGCTGGGCCTCCTTCGGAGAAAATCATGCGACACAATTAGACCAACAATGGGCTAATACGTCACATGAAAGTGCTCTAGATAATTGTGGATGGGAGGACAGAAAGGTAAATGGAGGGATAACCGAAAGGAAATCACGGCCATGAAACTTTGCAACGACCCAAGACAAGATCATCATACCGACTCAATCCAGATTAGCAACCCTAAAACGTCGAGATTAGCCAATTCGTTTCAATGCAGCGCACACGAGGTTCCGGCGCAACGGGGAGGTAATGGGTCATTTTGGAGTGCGGCGGTTTGACGCCGCTTTCTTTCTTTCTTTCCTTCTTTTTTCTTTTGCACATCGAATTACCAAAGAAAAAAGGAAAGAAAGCGGCGTCAAATCGCCGCAGTCCAAAAGATTCGACCAAACTCAACCACTACCAACGGGGAACGTTCCTTGTATTACGAGTAGGATCTGCTATACTTCAACTCATCTAGATGGCCGTTTTTCTTTCCTGACGCTCTCTTCCAACTGAACGTCATCAATTCAAACTCTCCATCCGAGACGACAGCAGCCGAACTTGCGGATTTGTTTCCGGGTAGCGCTCAGATCGTTCGACGACAAGTGAAGTTTTTTTAACTGCATCCAAGGCGGTTCATCCGAAAGGGAAGGTGAGCTTTGAAAAAACTCAACGTCACAATCATGACCAAACAGTTAGCGGCTCGGTTTGCGAAGGAAATCGCAGTGCGAGAAAAGAAGGTTGACGGAGGGATTGCCGCCAGACGTGGGCAACTAAAGAGCAATAAGGGCAAATCATGAAACTATATATCACCCACGCCAAATGGTCATCCCCGGATCATTTCGAAGCGCTCGGCTGCGAGGATAACCATCCAAACATGGTGATTCGATTCGACTTCACCACAGAATTCGGCTGGCAAAAGTGGAGACATGGCGGTTGGCTACCAATCAATCTCAATGACGTGCCGTCAAACGTAATGACAAGGTACCGCGCTTCAAGGCCGAAATAAGAGCGTGAAACAGAGGGTAAGACAATGAAAAAACCATCGTTTGAAGATGTGAAACTGGCTCTGGGGGAGGCGTGCGAGTTCCTGCGGTCGTTTACGCTGGGACGCCGCGGTTTCACGGCTCAGGATGGAATCGCGGGAATTCAGCGTGTGACGGATCAATGCAATCAGATGGAAGAGCTTTTTGCTGACGGGTCGGATGCCAAGGAATCCAAGTCAATCGTGGCCTCGGCAAGGCCGCGGATCTCAGCGGCCAAAGCCCGTTTGGCCCTTTTGCATAAAGATCAGTGATTAACTTGGTGGGATCAATCTCTACTCCTACCAATCGCACCCTATGTTCAACTAACATCGAGGAAGACGACAATGCCGAACAAACTACAATGCGAGCAACCAAAAGACGAGATGAAACGGGAGGAGCGTGAGGCCATAGACAAATGGATTAGCGAACAGGTAATCCACGCCCTTGGCAGGCCAACGGACCTGCGTGACGTGCAAGTTCGAAAGGTCTGGGACGACCACTACCGTGTGAACATTATCGTCGGCGCGAACGCCGGCTCCGTTCGAGTTGCCAACAGTTTCTTTCTGAAAATTGACAGCAAAGGCGGTCTCATCGCAACCACTCCGACGATCACGAAACAGTATTGACTGGACATTCAGTTGCCCACCGGTTCGATCAGCGCAATACGGCCTGACGTTCGGCGTTTCGTATCTCCGCTTGCGCCACGCGCCAGTATTTCCGCTTCCGATTCGCTCGCAATGCCCCCTTGAATGAGGCGGTGCAGACCTGGACTGGTAGCCTCCATCGCATCCCATTCAACTTGTTCGCAGACTGCCTTCAATCCATTCGTCTTTTTGCCCGTCATCAGATAGACGACCCAAGTCTCAGCCGTTTCAGACATGATCCATTCCTTCGTTTTGTGTTTGAATGCAACACTGCATTGTAACAGAAAAAGCAATTCCAAGTTGGTTTTCTGGTCTTCTGCAAGCCCACCGAGACGGCGCACCAGGCACGAGTGGGATGCGTTTTGGTGTGGCTAGTGAGGGCCTTGCATGGGGGGGCAAGGCGTCACCGGCCGCTTTTTTGTCACAACGCGTCGACGATATGCTTCTTGCTGCGGGCTGGCGGCAGGCATGCCCGTTGTCGTCCATTCGAAGGAAGCCGCGATTTCTTACTTGATCAAATGAGCCCGACAACCATCCGTCGGTTCGTTCTTCATGAAGAATTAATCCGCTACCGGTTAGTCTGACACCGTGTTAAATGTTCACGCCCACCAGAAATCGTCGCCGGAGATTTTCGCCCCTGAGCCGCCAACTGAGCCCCAACGTAACACGGACCTCGCCGCATGGAGGTTGTAATCATGGCATTCTGGTCGTCCCGCAAGCTAATTATTAGCCTGATCGCTATTTTTTTCGTTCTGAGCGCCGCTGATCTACTCATGACAAGGCATTTGATCGAAGCCGGCGGTGGAACGGTGCTGGAAAGCAATCCGATCGCCAATTGGTGCCTCATCAGCGGCGGCTGGATGGGATTAGCAGCATTCAAGGCGGGCATGGTTGCCGTCATCGGCGCAGTCGCCGTCATTCTCACTTGGCACAGCAAGCGTATCAGCGAACTCGTGCTGGTGTTCGCTTGCGGCGCTCAATCTGCCATCGTATTGCACAGTGCTTTCCTGGACCGGCTTCTTCAAATTGAGCCGACTCCATACATGATCGAGATGTCTGGCACGGACAATCCGCTGTTGAACTTACTGTCACGAAATGAAGTTCGGAAGGAGCTGCGCCTGACGGGCACCGACCAAAAGGCACTGGTTCAGCTGGCGCAGGATCGGCAAGACTTGGCGACGTCAGCGCGGAATCTAAGCTCCGAGGAGTTCGAGTTCGCCGTCAAGAAACTCCAGGAGCGACAGGCGGCTTTTCTGGATCAACTCGATCCAATGCAGGCACAGCGGCTCCGGCAGATCGCCTTGCAGGAGCGCGGACTCGCGGCATTTGTGGATTGGGAAGTTGAAAAGGCACTGAACATCACTGCGGAGCAACATCAAGCAATCCGCACGCTTTTAGACAAATCCCGTGCACCCGAAAAGGCCAAACGATTTGCAAAAGAGGGGAAAACAGACGTTCGGAGCCAAATACTGGCAGTGCTAACGGACCGACAACGTGAGCAATGGAACGACCTTGTCGGGCCGCCGTTTCGGCAAGATCCGCATCCGTTTGGTTCGCCGGTTCGAAAGCTCCCACGCGGAAGCTGGTAGGCCTTCTACGCCATGCGCGTCATTCGCGGCGACCGTTTGAATGTCGCTATCGTACGATTTCATAAAGGGACGAGCCTCGACCAGCGCGGCAAGTTTTCATCCGTTGCTCTTCGCTGGCTCGTATGCCGATTCATCGATGTGCTTAACGCTCGAATACGCCCAAAACCGAGGCGTTCAGCACTGGATTGTCAAGAACGAAGACTACACGCCGCTGGTGGCCAAGATGTACAAGTTGATTCACTCTGGTCAGGCGGACAAGGCAAAGCGTCATCTTCCGCCGGAGAAGGTTTATCCGGTGACTTCGGAGATCGGCAAACGTATTCTGATCGATGCGTAGCGGGCCGGCATCTTGGTCCTGCGCGGCATGAAGCTCTTACAGCCGGCCCGGCAACGGATCCGGAGCGTTCGACAAAACGCAAAGGTTGGCGGATGCACGAGGATTTGATTCAACGGCTCAAGGAGCGCCTTCGGCGAACGCCCTCAACGGATCTTGAGTGCGTGCCTGCCATTCAACCGCGCCCCGCCTTGACCATCGAAGAAGTCGAGAGCGCCGAGTTCGATCTTGGCTTCCTGCTGCCCCCATTGCTCCGCTCCCTGTATCTCCAAGTGGCGGATGGCGGATACGGCCCCGGATGGGGAATTCTTCCGCTTGGTCAAATCGTTGAATGGGACCATATTTGCCGAGCCAATTGGGACGACGTGTTCCCGCCGCCAAATTGGCCGGACAAAATGATCCGCTTCTGTGAATGGGGTTGCAATTCCTGGTCCGGCATCGATTGCTCGTCGGAACGTTGTGCAATCATCCGCTTCGATCCCGATAAGGAGGTCACTCAACTCGCAGATCATCTCGTACCGGAATGCGATTCACTTGCCGAATGGATCACGGCGTGGTTGGATGGCGACAAACTCTGGGATATTGGGCGGCGCGGCGAACCACGAGTTGCACCTGAAGTCGGCGGAATCAAGTGAAATCAGGGTTAGGAGGTCTCACCAGCGGTCGCAGCAGGCAACTCGACCGTTTGGCCTTAGAGGGCGCATCCAATGGACCGGCCGGAATGGATCAGCCGCGCGAAACCGGTCGAGGCGCCGACCGTGGATATCGGGTTCTTGATCTCCGACACCTTCTACTACGGCCCGGAGAACGACTTCTCCCAAGAGCAGTGGCAAAGGCTACGGGAGCCGCTTTACAAGCCCAACGCCGAACGTTACGGTAAATACCTGCTGTCTGCTGCCTTAGAGGACTCGGCCGCTGAGTTGGTTCGGTACTATCAGGATGTAGTGCGACTCATCGGGCACCACGGGAGGACGATGGAGCAGGAATTGCATTATTTCTGGATGCGTCCGCTAATCTTCGTCCGGGAACAGGTTGCCATCACGTTCCCGTGGTATGACACCTGGGAAGAGGCAGTACCATTCTTGGATGCCCTAACTAGACCCGATGATGGGTTGCTCTTCGAGGACTTGGAACAGGGTTGGGAGGTAAATGCCTTTGCGGAGTGTGGGCAACTGTTTCTCCGCCAGGGCGACTTCGACATTGGTGAGGAGTACATCGTAGTCGCTACTGATCGGGCCCAACTCTCCGGCCAGGTTCCGGCCGTCCGCCAGCGCATCGTTCGACTGTTGCAGGAGATGTCAGCGGCACTTGGGCACGATTATTGGTCCGGACGGTGAGGCACGTAGCCTAACCACTGGCAACTTAGCCGACCAGTTCCCCGTCAAGGCCGCGCGTTCCCCACGGTGATCCGGAACGGTCCCAACCCGGTATTCCATGGTTGATACGGCTTGATGGTGTAAACACCGGGCTGCGGGAAACGATATTCAGCCGTCACCTTTCGCTGGGACGAGTTGATCGCCGCGAATGTGTATTTGAGAAGCTTGCCCTTCTCGTCGTAGATATTGATGTTGCTTCCCTCGCCGACCGGAGATTCATCGGGGTGAAAGCTCATCGTCCATGACCCTACTTGATCGACTTCCAGGCTGGTCGGCCCCTCGATCTTCAAGATCGGCGGCGTGGCAACCACTTCCAGGGCCGAGACTGGAATGGCATTCAGGCGTGAAACCAGCTTTGCTTCCCAGCGCTTGTCGGCAACGCCGTTCAGCTGAATGGAAGTGCCGCTGGAGCCGTCGGCCAGAATGCAGCCGTACTTGCGCAGGGCCTCGCCGATGATTCGCGCCTGGGTGCCCTTGCCGAGGACCGTATCCGCATTGGCATCCCACCAGGAGGATTTGATGCGCAGGCGCGTTCCATAAGGCATGCCGGTTTCACGGTTGTACGCGCCGGCGGACATGCGCGCGGGCCATTTGAACGTGGGTGAAATGTCGTTATTGTTCACGCAAAAGCGCAAGGCATGATTGATCGAGCCGCGGGCCACTTCATCGTAACGCACCAGGAGCGGCGTGATCGGCAATCCGGCGGCGTCGGTGGAGGGCACTCCGGGCGCCGGGGTCTCGCCCTTCTGCAGATCGAATTTCCGCCAGCTGGCGCCGGCCACCGCGGTGATCTCGTTCTTGTCATTCCGCGTTACCCAGGGCTGATAATACTCCCACAGTTCTTTCAAGCCGCCCGTCTCTTCGTCGCGAACGTAGATCAGGAGGTGATGGTCGCCCCCCTTGGTCCACTTCTCGGTGGCATAGGTGGTAAGCTTCGAATTTTCATAAACGACCGGTTCCGGCGGCAACAGGTAGGGACCATTCGTCGTCGGCCGATACGCCCAGGTCCCCGGTATCGAGAGCGGCGCGGTGTCGCCCTTGACCACCTGGAACGGCATGGTGTACCAGTTCCATTCGGCCGGCGTCCACGAACCGCTCCACTGGGCGTCGATGCGCCCTTTGCCTTTCAGCAGGCGAGCGAGCATCTGATCGGAATGCGGATCGGCGTCATCCGCGCTGATGTCCCGTTTGAATTCGCGAAACCACGCACAATCGGCGCCCAGCGGATCATGGCCACGCAAGTCAGGCGTCCGCACCGCCGGTTCCTCGGCTTGCGTAACCGAAGAACGGCCCAGTTCCACCGATTGGGCTGAGTTCTTGTCGGGAGTTTTCTGAAGGGCTACTTCAACAATAATCGGTTGAGCTTGCGCGGCCACGACTTTTTGGTTCGGTATGCGCTTTTTTTCCACGACCTTGACTTGATTCGTATCGCCTCGAGCCTGGTCGTTCGCGGGTTGTTTCTTCGTCTCCCGATTACAAGCTCCCGCGGTCACGAGCAATGCGCCCATGAAGGAGACAATGGCGAAACTCCGGAATCGCGCTTTCATCAAAGATTCCTTTCAAGAGGCGACATCCGTGAACGGCGGGCATGTTAACAAACTGCTGGTTGCGTGTTCAAGCTCAATGCGATGGTGAGACGCCTAGAAGTCGAGGGCATTCCCTGCAGGACTACATGCCCAGGAGAGTTGGATCGCGGACATTTTGCTCGGCGGTCGCGCGGCTGATCTTGCCCGCCCACAACAATTGCCGCACGGATTCGTCCATGCTCACCATGCCGTCCCCCCGGCTGGTCATCAAGTAATTGTCGATACTCTCGAGCTTGCCGGTGCGGATAGCACTGGCGATCGGATACGTATTGACCAACACCTCCAGGGCGAGGTGACGCTTGGCCCCGCGCTGCACGGACGGCAGCAGACGCTGGCTGACTATGGCCCGCAAGCTCAGTGCCAGTTGCACGCGAACGTCCTTCTGCACATCCTGGGGAAACAGGTCGGCGTAGCGGCTGATGGCCCCCTTGGCGTCGCGCGTATGCAGGCTTGTAAACACCAGGTGTCCTGTTTCCGCCGCGCTGAGCGCCATCTGGGCCGTCTCCCGGTCACGGATTTCGCCGACGAGGATGACGTCAGGATCCTGGCGCAGGCCGAACTTGAGGCCGTCGGCAAAAGTCAGCACATCCGTGCCCACTTCGCGTTGCGTCACCACCGAATTGGCGGCGCGGGGGAACGTGTACTCCACCGGCTCTTCCACGGTGATGATGCGGTAGCCGCCGGCCTTGTTCACCAGGTTGACGAGCATCGCCAACGTGGTGGTTTTGCCGGAGCCCGTGGATCCCGTCACGATCACAAGGCCGTCGCGCATAAAGGCCAGTTGCTGAGCCAGCGGCGGCGGAAATTCGGCCCATGCCAAATCCGGGATGTTGGCCGGCACCACCCGCAAACAGGCGCCAAGTCGCTTGCCGCTGTGAAATAAATTGGCGCGAAAGCGCTGGATGCGGCCGTTCACGATGAGGGAAAAAGAAAAATCCACGTTCTTCTGGGTTTGCAGTCGGGCCCGGGCGTCGGGCGGACAAAGGGCACAGAGCAGCGCCTCGGTCTCATCGCGCTGCAAGGGGGGCTCTGGCAGTTCGGTGAGATCGCCGTGCAAGCGCAGCACCGGTGGATAACCGACGACGAGGTGCAAATCCGAGGCGCCGGCTTCGATGGCGCGCCGCAGCCATTCGCGGATTTGGTCGGGAACCGATGGTGCATTCGGGTCCATAAGTTTCTCCTGGAAACGGCTGAAATCCCCAACCTTTTGTAATCGATTAGGTCCGCCCGCCGCTTCTATTTCGCCCAGGTCTCTTTGAAAAAACGAACCCAATTCGCGTGCATGATGTTCTCGATGTCGGCGTCCTGGTAGCCGCGCCGCGCAAGGATTTCCGGCAAGCGCTGCAAGTCGGCGATGGTGTCCAGATCGCTCGGCGATTGTTCACGTCCGAATCCGCCGTCGAGGTCGCTGCCGATCGCGGCGTGGCGGGCGTTGCCAGCCAGTTGACAGACGCGGTCGATGTGGTCGCAAATTCGCTCCAAAGGCACGTCGGCCTGGGTTACTCCTCGAACATAGTTGGGCACGACCATCCAGATGTCGAACGCGTGGCCGATCACGCCGCCACGGGCGATGATCCTTTTGGTTTGGTCATCGGTGAGCTGGCGCTGATGCGGCACCAGGGTGCGATTGTTGTGATGGCTGGCGAGCAGTCGGCCGCCGAAAAGGTCCATGGCTTCGTCGAAGCACTGGTCGGAAAGATGGGTGACGTCGAGGATCATGCCGACGCGTTCCATTTCCTTGAGGAGTTCGCGGCCCGCGGGAAAAAAGCCGCCTTCCGTGGTGGTGCCGTGGCCGTACGGGCTGAC
>Ga0105340_1000267_pt1 | contig 25677 bp, 34 predicted proteins | sample EasRivMeERMLT700_FD_89676 | JGI IMG/M metagenome (GOLD analysis project Ga0105340, IMG submission 89676) | Soil microbial communities from meander-bound floodplain in the East River, Colorado, USA - East River MetaG ERMLT700 | ecosystem: Environmental > Terrestrial > Soil > Floodplain | place...
CCTCAAGCTCTTCAGGCGTGGGCGGAGCCATACCACCAGCTTGCTGCTCAGATACCTGCTGACCTAGCTGTGGACCACCTGCCGGTACAGGCATACGGCTGGCCTGTTGGGGCGTTCCCGGTGGGGCCATACCCTCCTGCGGCGGGCCGTTAATAGCAGCGCCGCCGGCAGAGGGGCCATTAATACCAGCCCACTTAGCCAGGTCACCATAGCCCGCTCCGGCCCAGTCGACGTTGTACCCAGCGTTAGCCCTGTCCATTTGATGCTGCTCGTTCTGACGGATAGAGCCCAGTCTCTTCTCATCCTCTGGGTTCATAGATACAGTTTGTACTGGTCGCCCATCTGGCCCAGTACTCCAGGTCAAGTCACCATAGGCTGTCTTCTGATTAGCTCGGTTGTCCCTCAGAGTCTCGCCATACCTGCGATTCTCCTCCTGAATATCCGCTTCCCGCATCTTCTTGGCGTCCTCAGCGGCTTGCTTAGCTGCCTTCTCCTTGGACTTGCTACCCATAATACCCCCGACGAGACTCACCGCTGCTCCAGCTGCCATAGCCCAGGTCATAGTACCTCCAGCTTGTCAAATTCCTCGTATGAGGAGCAAATCTGCTCCTCTTCCAGCTTATCCATGTCCGTCTCATCTGTACCGTGCGCGCTAATCCAGATCGTATCCTCATGGAAGTACGATATGTTCTTCGTACCTGCCGGAGACACCCAGATGCATGGGGCAGTCCGCTCTATGACACCTTCCGGCGTCTTGATAGACACTCTCCCCTTAAGCAGGGCGTTAACCTGCGAGTACTTGTGCAGCTTCCCGATAGACACTGTACCGGCGGGAGTGGTGAGACTGCGCACGTAGACGCGATGCGCAAAGTAGTGATCCAGTGGGCGGTCTGTCTCTTGCGGCATGGCCGCAACGATGTCCTGGAACTGGAGGACTTGGGCACGGTGGGCCTTCACGATGTCGTTCATAAGCCAATGCCTATTTCGAACAGGGCCTCGTGGTCAGTGTAGGCTATTTGCCCTGACCCGCGTATGGCTATCTGTAAAGAGAGCTTCTTGCCGAAGCCGGACACTCCAAACCACTTATGGAACGATCCATCAGCCTCTCCCCACTTAGAGAAGTCCCAAACAGCATCGGCTGTGTTGGGTGGAGCGCCCGCCCACAGTGCCTTATCATCTTTGTTAGGAGTGGGGGCGCTGATGGGCTCCTCAAGGTGGTACTCGGGCAGGTAACGGGCGAAGAATGATGGGTCAGACTGAGACCGTCCGTACAACTTTACTCGGAGCATCCTTTTATTCAGGTTGGGTTCCCCATAGTCAAAGAACGCACCTTGTATACGTGCTGTGACTATGTCTCCGTGCTTCAATCCATCCGCAGGCACTCCATCCTCATTTCCAAAGAATGCTTGGTTAACCATGCCGTCAGCTGTACCATAGATAAACTGCCCATAGAACACGTCAGCACAGCGGAAATCCATACCTGACACAGTACACCAGGCACTCGTAACGGAGTTCATGGCTACAGTTTGTCGGTTCCCCAGCATATCTAGCAATGGAGTACCTACTACAAGCATCTCCTCCGTAGCATAGGGATGCAAGAACCAATATTGTTTGTCAATTGAGTCCGAAATCTGTCTGGACAAGCGGGGATTGAACTTATATCCCATTGAGCCGGATAGGGTAGTTGTGTGTAGACGCCCTGATACAAGGTCGGATATATCAACCACCCCGTACTCGCACAGAAATACTATGTTACCACCATGATCGCAGAAATTACGTCGTCCATAGGGGAACCGTCCTGCATACCACCTGCCCTTGAGTTGAAACGTCGCTGCATTGTCTGGATCGGTGCCTTGATAGACGATTATCTGGCCCTCAGTAGAGGCCAAAACTAACCCATCATCTATGCCTTCACCGGAATCGTATGTCCAATTAGAAGCCCAGAGTAAGGAGCCACCTTGATTAAGTTGCTGACCAAAGTCAAATGCATGGGCCTCCCCCACCATCTGCCCCACGGGCAAGTAGAACGCCACAGATGAGTTCTTCATCAAGAACCAGACTCTGTTCTTCCACATCCAAATGAAGGCGATATTCTTGGTTGATGCGATGGAGTACCCAACCGGCCAGTAGATCGTGTTAGCTGCGGGCAGGGTGGGTAGGGTTGGTGGCGGCCCCACCACATTGAGTACCTCAACCCATTCAGTGGGGGTACGACCAGTTTGGTACGTGTAGTACCCAGCTCCTGAGCTAACTGTTAGCAGGAAGTTACCACCCTGGGATACAAAGTTGGTGTAGTACCACTCACCAGGTACGTCCGATACAGTACTTGGAGCCTTGGACAATACTGGGGCCACACCTTGTGTTGTAACATCGTATATGTTGCTTACACTCCCCGCCGCCCCTGTGGGGGATGCGAATATGCGTGATTGTGACCGAACACTTCCCTGATACGTCATGATCGTATTAACTGCACCAGTGAGCTTATTGGCTAGTGGAATCCAATGCCTCCAGCCCTTTCTGATCTCACACCCATAGGCTCGGGGCAGTACATTATCAAGAACGTAGGCATCCTGGTCTGGGAAGTCCATCGTCGAATTGATAAAGTTAAGCCCACCTACAGGTGACGGTAGCCGCACCTGTTTCTGTTGAGGCTTACGAATGGCGTTAGTACGCAGAGCCATAGCCGGTATCTGGGATGTTACGGATAGCATTGATGTACGGGTAGCCCACACCTGGTACGAGGCTCAGAGCCGTAGCTCCCTTGTCTGTACCAGCCTCGTAGTTGAAGGCCTTCATGAAGTCGGCTACCGCAGCTGTGGCATCGTAGCCCTCATTCTCCATCCACTTGACCCGTGTGAACAGAATCATGAGTTGGGGACTGTAGATGTGGAAGTCTGTATCCTTCTCCATCGTCTCTTGGCCAACTTCGGTAGCTGTGGCCTCATCCACACCTACGGCCCAGTACTTGGACGTGTACTCGAAGCTGAGAGGTTGAGGACTGCCCGGCGGTGGGGGCGACTTCACCCACAACTGGCCGTCGCGGATACGCCACATGAAACGCGTCGTGATCTGCGTGTTACGCACGACGAGCCACTGCCAATCCTGAGCATTGACGGGGCCAACGGCAGGAAGCTGAGTCGAGCGGTTCCAATGCGTATCGTCCGTCATGACCTTAAAGTCAGGCGGAAGATCGAATGCCTTCTCTGTCTGAGCAGGAGTATCGGCTACAATGTCTATCACAGCCGTCTTAGACAGCTTCTGCCAATTAGACATGGTCATTAACTGCTGACCAGCTAGGTTAGTGTAGTACTGTAGCCGCTGAATCGCCTCATCTTGAGATGTCGCGACGGTAGTTGCCTTAGGATGGCCAACCGAGCGTGCGACTGTATTAACTATCTCAATAAGAGTAGCACCTTTAGGAGCTGGCATACGTAGTCCTGATTACTACGGACACCGGCAGACACTATGTCGAGCCGGTACAGCTGTTACTGCTTGGGCGACTTCGCGGCAGACTGGTTAGCCGTCAACTCTGCGATCTTTCTCTCCAGCTCTGCGACTCGTGCATCTGTACCGTTCGCAGCGTCCAGGAACTTCTGAGCCTTCTGCTTGTAGCTCTGGAATCCCTGGAACTTCTGCCCTACCTCGTCACCGGTGGAGGCCAGCTGTTCCACCGTGTGGATGCCGAAGAACTTGAACTCTTCGACCATGGAGCGAGTGATGAAGGGCACGGCGTCGAGCCTGGTACCGACGATCTGACTGCCCTCGCCGGCCTTGAACTTGGCGTAGTGGTCAGGGAACCGAGCCTTGTCGTCAGATGATGCGGGGCGATCCACGATGGAGAGTTTGTCTCCTGGCACCATGATACGGACGTGCTCAACATCGGAGAAGATGGGGCGATTCGCCTCATTTGAGGCCGTCTCCATGATCATAGGGCGCAGGTAGAAATGCACATGGAGCTTAGAATCCATGGCGTACCGGCCATCAGTCTCCATCTGAAAATCTTTAACTTGAGACCAATCGGTAGGGGCTGTCGGTTGTTCCATGTTTCCTCAGGGATTGGGTACCACTGGTGGGACTACCACCACAGGAGGTACGATTGCAGGCATACTACCATTACCACCTACTACAACTTGACCACTATCATTAACAACCTCGACATTGGTGTTAGTCGTCGTGGTAGTGTTAGTGGTAGTGTTCGGACGGATGGTTGACAGATCGAGGGGAGGGAGCTTGAATGCCGTCACCGCATTAAAACCTGCGTCGGCGATGCCGTTCATTGCCCCATAACCTGCGATGCTAACGTCAGCAGCGTTATTCGACTGAGTAACACCAAGGCGATAACCAAAGTAACCCATAGCAAGAGTCGAAAGACTGGGGACAAGGACGCGAGCCCATTCAAGAGCTTCGTTTTGAGGCGGTGCAATTTGGACATTCTTCTGTCCGTTCTGCGCACCGAGCGCCAGCATGATGACAGCGACCGTCCTTGTGGTCGGGTCGCTGCCAAACTTCGCAAGCTCCATCATCGCCGCCGACTGCTCCCGCGCGATTGACGCATTCGCCTCAGCTACACGAGCCATGGCGTTAGCGTAATCCTGATAGCTGGTAGTCTGGCAACCAGTTAGCGTCAGGAGCAGAAGGAGCGATGTCTTGCGCATTACGTTACCGCAGGTGATGCGGCGGTTGCCGAGCCGAACGCATTCGCACCGGCTGGGAGGGAAAGACCTGATCCCGACCACGTGGTACGGTTGATCCAACCCGCCTCGATGGCCACACCTTGAGCTATTGCGCCGGCTGCCGTGACAACCTTCATACCGAAGCCTGTACGCGGATTAGCCGCACCTGCATCGCGTGAAGCACCGTTCCCCATTGCGAGGAGCGGTTGAGCGACGTAGGGCAGAGGATCAGCTCTTGCCAGCGAGTAGTCCGTTGGGCTAGCCCCAACTGGCTTAGTCATAACCATCTTCCCACCGCCAATGACGAGAAATCTGGCATCCGGAGCTGCCACGAGAGCCGTAACAGGGGCCGTCGGAGGCAATACCGTTTGGTTGTAGTTAAGCCCAGGTTGGTAGTCGTCAGTGAAACCGTTGACAGACGCAGGTTTGGTACGGTCGTACAGCGGACTAGCGATGCCGATTGCTCCTGTTACGGCATCTCCGCTGTCGTTCAAGGCGAAGCCGATGCCCGTCGACAGCCCACCCGTGCTGTGGTCATCTGTCTTCAGGACTCGGGTTGCGTACCCAGGCGTATACGTCAGCTTAGGGTACTCCATCGCATCGAACGGTGAACCCAGAGGTCCACTGAACGGATCGAACGTGGCCGGCATACTGCCCACAATTTTAGGCGGATTTGCCCCTTGTTCGTACACCGGATACAGTGGAACCGGCGCTGCTACAGCCGGCCCACCAGCTGGATATGCTGACATCGTGGCCTCCTTACGCGATGTTCGCGATCCGGCCTTGGAATTGCGAGCCAGACATAGCGAGGTTGCCCGCCCAGGCCAGGATTTGAACTTCCGCATCCTGGTTGATCGCATACCGGCGATTCGGGCTCAACGGGACCATGTTCCGTGCCGAGTGCGGCATGAGGAAGATGTACTTCGTGTTGAGCATGAAGCCAGTCGACGCTGGGCAGAAGCCACCGATACCGCCGTCCAGAACAACGTCCGCATCCATGTACTTGATGGACGGGAAGCCCAGCTTGCCGGTCTCAGCTTGCGTAAAGCGTTGCTGAGCTTGGAGCGAAGCCAGGTAAATCTTCCACAGCACGTTGTCCAGCACGATCAGATCGGGACGATCAGAGCCACGAACCAGTTTGGCCCACGACGAGTTCAGGACTTCCCCGAAGTTGGAGGGGGAGAACGGAGCAGGTGTGGAGAGGTCGGACTGCTTGGTCAGCTTCGACTGCCAGAAGACCCACGCAGCGCGGTCGATGCCACCATACGTGCCGGCGACGTTGTTGAGCGGCACGGCAGCGTTCAGGCCCGTGAGCTCTTTACCACCCGCGCCCGTACCGTCAGCGTAGATGCCACCAGCGAGCAGGTTAGCCATCGTGGACTCGGCCACAGTGATGCGGCCTTCGAGCAGGTCGATCATCTGCTCCCGTCCCGCATTCTGGAGTTGCTCCAGACCGGACATAATGATGGGGCAGGCGAGCTGCTTGATGGAGAACTCTGCCGCGCTGATGACGTCTTGCGCTGCTACCGGCAGGAGGTCGTAACCGCTGTACCACCCACCGTTGCCGTTTTGCGCGAAGCTGAGTTCACGCATGATCGTGTTACCACCGCTGAACGTCTTCACGTTACCCCGCTGGCTCAGACGTGCCGAGAGAGCGTTGTTGAACGTGACGTTGTCAGCAATGGCTTTCGACCGATTCTGAATCGTCGTGGCGACGATATCAGTTACATTCGGGAAAGACATTGTTGTCTCCTAGAGAGGTTGGGCATCGTCAAAGGCTGCTTCAAGCGTCTCACGCAACGAGCCTCCGCCAGCGGCTCCGACATGTGCGGCCCCGGGGACACCGGGCGCACCACGGACACTGGAAGATGCTCTGCGTGCGGCGTTCGCACGGTTATTCTTCATAGCCGCGCGGCTTTGAGCCTCTCTCGTCAGGAGGATTTGACGAGTGGCCGGATTAGACCACACGGCTGACTGATAAGCGTCTTCAAGCGTTTTCGCGTGACCGAGCTCAATCAGGTCTGCCATCTGGTTCCGTACATCGTCAAGAAACTCATGCTTGGGATCAGCTGCGAACCCAACTACCGACTTCTCAGCCTCTAATTGGGTTTGATACTCTACTCCAGCGGACTGCTGGCGAATCACTGCATTAGCACGGGCTGTAGCCATCCGTGCCTCTAGCACCTCCGGTGGCGCTTGTATGCGTCCCGTTAGAACTTGGTCTAACGCGCGCACATCCACACCGTAGGCCTGTACTATGTTAGCTACAGTCTCGGCCTTCAGCCGATCATCGCCGTGTGCGAGAGATCGAATGGAGGCGAATACGTCATGTACAAATGCTGATGGGGAGACTCCATTAGTCTGGAGTGCCTGCGAAAATGGGGCGATATGACTCTGTAGCTCGTCCGCCATGCGGAGCTTGGGACCGACGCTGCCGATAAGGCGCATCGAGTCACCTTCCCGCCGAAGCACCTCTTCCTGTACCTCGCGGGGGAGCTGGTTCCACTTCTCACGTACAGCCGGTTTCCACTGAGCAGGAGCCTTCAATTCCTGACTGGGAACGCTGACCTCCTTGGAGGCTGGGTCCGCAGCTGGTTTCTCGGGCGCCGCAGGGACAGGGACCTGCTGCTCAGTGGAAGGCTTATCAGGTGTCTCCTTAGAGGCACCTTCTAAATTGGGATCAACCTCGTCAATCGCCGCTTCAAGGGATTCACGAAGACTTGGTTCCGGTGTTTCTACCGGCTCGTCAAGGACTTCTGCGTCTAGGTCAGCCATACGATATTATCTCTCTTTTCAGTCTGAAAGTAAAGGATTATTTTCTGCCCTTAGTCTCTAATTGATGTATCGCTCGACCAATATCGTCCTTGGTTACCGTCCCACGCTTACCCGTGTAGTAATCATCCCGGCGCTGACGAGCGTGCTTCCATGTATCAGTGAAGTCGTCTGCTGTGGTGAGGCCGTTCTGACGCATGTATTCCCGATGCTTGGTCCGAGTAGAAATATCATGACCGTCAGTAGTCCGAAGACCATCATAGATAGCGTCAGATGTAAGGTGGTTACGGGCATCGTCCCTCCCTGGTTGTTCGTAGTCGGGGGTCACCTCAACTAAGGTATCCAGCTCCCTGTCCCAGATGAACCTACGCCTTGTCATGACCCTTGCCTCCAGTTGGGAACATCTCTGCTAAGTGCATATCCATCTCATGCCGCTGAGCCGAGTGTTGCATCTCTTGACCGAATTCTTGCCGCTTCAGCTGCGACTGGATGCCAGCCTGTTCCACCTGTCCAGCCACTTTCTGCTGCCCCAGTTCGCGATCCACCTGCCCCTTCTGTATGACTTGACGGAGCTTAACTTGGCCTTCTTGCTCCTTGAATCGGAGCTTCTGTTGACCTTCCTTCTCTTGCATCTGTAGCTTCTGTTGTCCTTCAGCAGCACGTTGTTCTCCCTCTTTCTCCATGAGCTTGAGTTCACCCTCGACCTTCTGCTCTTCAGGAGTAGGTTGCGGCTCGGGAGGATTGGCCAGCTGTTCCTCAAGCTGCTTAAAGGTCTTGTCCATCTCACCTTCAAACTTCTTACCAGTCTTGAATCCAGCGAGGGAGAACTGTAGGAGTCGCATGAGGAACGGGCCCATGATAGGGTCGCCCTGCATGGTGGGGAGCACCTCTTTGAAGTAATTAGTGATAGTGGACATGTACTCCATCCGATCCTGCTTCTCGGCCTGGAAATCAATGTCGCTAAGGGAATCTGACTCTACGCAGCAGCGGAGGAGGAAGTCAGGCTGCTTAATCAGCTGTAGCGCCTGCTGTACTAGCTCCTGATCCTCACCCATAGCCTCTATCTGAGCGAGCTTAGCAATCTCCTGTATGTCGAAATGCTTGCGCATAATCTGCGCTTGAATGTCGAATACACTTGATGCGTACTGGACTACGTTCTTCTGCCGCTGTTGAATACGCATTGATGCATACTGTGTCTTGATCTTCTGTGCACCTAGCGTTTCGCTTGCCTTTGTCTGACCACGGATGATGTCCGACATTCCCGTGACTTCGTAAATCTGATTCTTGATGTCTTCACGGTTACGGGTGAGTTGGTCGATGGTCTGTACGACCTGATCCAGCGGAACCCAGTCAACTGCCCCTTTGATGCCTCCCCTCTCAGCGAACGCTGCCCACTGATCCACAGGGACCAGTTGGTTCTCGGCTGCGTTCGAGAGGACATTCGCGATCTGTGGGCTAGCCTTGTCATAGACGCCCACAAGTCGGCAAGCTCGGACAAGTAGCGAGATGCGGGTATTAATCTCATTGAGTTCCCGATACTGATCCTTAGCATAGTGGAAGTCGGGGACAGGTATATATTGGCCATTTGACACAGTCGATACGAGCGGGACTGGGCATGGGAAGAAGTCATCGAGTTCAAGGAAGTCCTCTTTCTCTTCAATTATCTTGTCGTAACCCTTGCTAACCCATATGACCACTTCCTTGGTCTTATCCCAGATTTCATAGATCACCGCTTGCTGCATGATCATGTTCTTGGACTGGACGGAGTTGTCATCCTTCTTGGGTTTGAAATCGAGCGGTATGTCCTTGCCCTTCTTGCCCCACCGCTTTACTAGCTGATCCCGGCTGAGGTACGTCTTGCGAGCGATCCACCTCACCTCGTCGTAGCAACGTGCGGGAGACCACAGCAAGTCCTCCCAATACACGTACTCATCCACGATACACTCAGAGACCACCTCCCCATACTCAAGGCTCTCAGCTAGAGTCTGTTTCTCTGGCTTCTCCTGCGCCTCACCGTCTAGGTTCAGCCCCGCCGTCGGGTTGTATGACTCTGTCCCACCCGCATCCACAGTCTCCTTCTTGTTCTCGATCTCAGCGTAGTAGGTGTGCCAGCTTATACCAATGCCGGGTACCAACATGTCCTGCACTACGTTGGAGAGAAGCTCCGACATATGGAAATTGCGTCCATTGTGGGAGGTGATCGCCCGTTCCATGATCTGACACGCAACCCGGCCTATATCATCGTTCGAATCGCAGAACATGCGATCCACGGACACGGCGGGAGTCTGGTTGATCAGGGAAGTCTGGAGGATGTTGACGTTGGCGGGGAACAGATTGTACTTCCGTTCCATGCTAGTGTCAATACCTGAGATGTCCGACTCAGCTGACCGGAATTGCTGGGTGATCTTCCGACCTACACGGTGGAACTTGGTCAGCTCCTTCTCTGCAGCGGCAATCTCGCCGATCCAGCGCAGATACTTGCCGCCTGTCTTACCCTCATCTTCCTTCAGACTTTCTATCTTGGTGTAGGATTCAGTAGCCATCATTGTCCCTTAGCATCGGATTGGTGTTCCGATTGGTGAACAAATCTTCAAGGTTGAACGCATATGTCGCGCCCTTCTCACCTCTAAGATGTTCGGGGAGAATGAGGTTGGACTTCACGGGTTGTAAATTCGTAAAGACAACGCCCAAATACCTGAAAGCATCTGCAATGTGGGAAGACCAGTCATGTACTGGCCGATCCCGGTAGCAAGCCAACTTCTCATCCCATTCCCTGCGGTAGGACTTCATCGCCTCGATGGCACTAGAACAGAGAGGTTGATTCCAATAAACGAATGGGAGTAATTTCCGTGCCGAACTGATCCCATCTCGCAATTTATGGTCCGGTACAAGTTTGGGATGATACCCTCTTCTGAAAGTTTGTTCGACAATGCTTCGGCCAGTTTGAAGGTTCTTAGCCTTGGCGTCGTGCGGGAGATACACGTCACGTACGTCACGAGATTCCATTTCGTCCAAATACACGTCCCACTCTTGCTCGTTGTTGGAGTAGACTTCATTAATAAGGATTCCAGACGGTCCTCTCTGAAAGAAGATAAGTACAGTATCGTCTGTGTATCCAAGATCAGTAATGACATCGACAGGAAGGTTGGGGTCCTGTGCAAACTCGCTAACTCTGCCCTCCTTTTCGGCCAACTCCATTTCTGCGCCATAGATCGCTCCCTTCAGCGCAGCGTCGAAGCTGCATTCATACTCTTGCTGGTAATCTGATTCATCCATCATCGAACGAATCAGAGCCAACTCGTCCTTGGGAATGATCCCGGACTCGCTGGCTTTCAGCATCAATGTGTAAGCTTTTGGGTCTGCCTTTGATCGGTTGTATGAATCATAGAAGTGATTCTTGCCACGGGGAGTGCCCATCTTGACCAACCAGCCCTGTCGATCCGACAAGCAGGGCATAATGACCTGCGACACCATAGTCGGCCGCATAAGGGGGAACTCATCAAGTATTGCACCGTCCAAATAGATGCCCCGAAGAGCATCAGCATTCTCGGATCCAAGTAGGTATATCTTGGCTTCATTCTTCAGGGTGACTCGAAGTTCTGATTCGTGGGTTTGTTCGATAAGGGGCGCTGCGTATTCTTTGGTATACTCCCAAGCAATTCTCTTTGCCATTTGGTAAGTGGGAGCAATGTAAGCAAGTTGCGGTCGCTTAAGTTGGCACTCAAGGGCACCAATGATGAGGTCATTAACAGCTGCCACTGTCTTCCCCGCCCGTCGATGACATACCAGATCAGAGAAGCGGGCTTTTCTGTTGTGGAAGGGGAGGAAGGCTCCACGGGGCTCATATTTGAGCTGTATCTTTGACATTAAGCGCCAAGATATGGGTAGAAGTTGGTCTGCTCTGCTGGATCAAGGTCCATAGCACCAGCACGGGTGTTCGGACGAGCCGCAGCACGCTGTTCTGGAGTCCAGTCCTTACGTGCCTCTACAGTGCGAGCCTCAGTTTCACCTTTATTCCTCTTGTAGAGCTTCATGGCCTCTTCCTCAATGGCCTTCTCCCCAGCACCCTTCATCTGAGCCCTTAATTTGTCGGCAATTGGCTTGTAGTCTGATCCTGGATCAAACCCTTCCGAATGCTGTATCGCATGTTGCATTTCATGGAGCAAAGTTGACCGAATGCTATCCTTGGGGTTCCTCACACCGATTTCCTGCTCGTAATCACCCGTAGCCTTGTTCAATTTGGACTTAAACACGCCTTCAGGTTTCACATCTGAGTTATGCAACTTGACTTTGTACTTCCGCATCTCAGGATATGCCTGGAAAAACTCAGGATGGTCGATTGCATCTTCCAAGTTACCAGACCATGTCTTCTTCTTGCCAAAATCGGCCTTCACAACGGCCTTTGAGTCATCAATTTCCCACTTCATGTGCTGACTCTTGTAGTTCATACCACTGTATGGCTTCGAATTAGTGGGAGTATCCTGATACATACCCATTTCTTTCCAGACTGAGTCAGGACTGTCTTCAGGACCGCTTGCTCGCTTGAGCCTCTGCTCGGCTGCATCCATTGTAGCGCGCTTGCCAGGTACGTTCATGGCCCCTCTCGCCCCAGCAATCAACTCATTTGCTGGCTTACGCAGAGCCTTAACAAGTCTAGTACCTGGGATGAGGCCAGCAACGCCCTCGGCCAGTCCTGAAACGTCACCTTCATTCCACGCCCTCGCAATGTCCCTGCCTGCCATTGCTTGACCCACGCCGGGGGCCAGCCCGAGAATGCCCTGCGTTAGTGAGTCACCCCACCCTTCCTCAGGTTGCTGACTTAGTGATGTGTACTGATCAAACTTCCTACGAAGCAAGTCTGGTACATAGTCCATAACTGGCATGACTTACTCCAGCCCACCCCATTTGTCAAATGCATCAGCAAGTGAGGACTTGATAGAGTCTCCAGGATATGCCTGTTTCTTCTTGGGAGCAGTGGGTTCGCCGGGAGAGGCTGATGGGGGCGGTGCGGGAGACTTCTTCACTACTGTGACTGAGTCCTTGTCGCTCTTAAGCGGGTTGCGCAAGGTGTCTACAATACGACCCTTGTACGCCTTGTTCATCTGCATATACTCTTCTGTGTCGTCAGCCATTGCTAGGCTCCACGTCGATAACTTGCGAGGGCGACTTGCCCGATGTGTCTCGTGTATTAAGCCAACTGAGCTCGACCTTGATCGCACCGCCATCCAGACCAGTTACCTGCGCGGGGATCAACTTCGAGTACAGCTGGTAAAACTTGTCCGGATTAGCGTGAGCCCAATGAGCCAGTCGGGGGATTCCACCGATGAGCTCAAATGCATGCTGAAACTGTAGCCTGACGTTCCTGGTCTTAGTGTAGGCCGGCAGACGGGGAGCCTTGGCCAGTTCCGCTAGGTTGTCCTCAACCTCGTAGATGCCTGGTGTAATCGGCCCTTCATCGACCTCAGTGTTGAGGGCAGCTACTTGGCTGCTAGGGCTGGTTTCCGGCATTGGGAGGGAGTCCGTTGGTGAAGAAAGTGCCTCTGGCCTGCGATCCCTTGCCCAACTCGTACACGCCATCTACTGGCTGTACTAGGTCAAAGGCAAAATCAGTCTGCTCTGAGTACGCCTGGCTCTGAGCCTGCGCATTGAGCCACAGCTCAACCTGTAGTGGGGAGGATGGCTGTCCTGCGTCTTGATTATTCGGGTTGGGCATTAGTACCTCTGTACTTGCGGCCCCGCTGTACCCATTCCTCCACCTCCACGGAGGGCACCGGCCATGGCCTGAGGGTTCTGAATTTGCTGCCGAGCTGCTTGAGCCCCCTGCATACCACCCATGGAAGTCTGTCCCGGAGGTCCACCAGAGGCGCCAATGGTACCATACGGGGATGCTCCACTGGCCATCTGTCCTTGTTGGGACGCATAGGCATTCTGCCCTGATTGGCCAACGTTGCCTGGGGTAAACATACCACCGGCACCTGGTTGGGGAGCACCCTGCGGGCCTCTCTGCATAGCATTCTGCAGTTGACCCTGAGCTGAATTCATACTACCGATCTGTGCCGAGGCCCCTGGACTCATGCCCGACTGCATTCCGCCCATGGCCTGCTTTTGCGCCATGCCTGAGTTGAAGGCATTTTTCTGGGCCATAGCCTGTGCCTGCCCGCCCATCGCTTGAGCTCGCTGCATAGAGTTGCCCTGGGAGAACCTTGGGTCAGGTTGTGGCGTGCGGGAGGCCATCTGCGGCATGGCCTGGAATGGGGAGTTAAAACTGCCTTGACTGCCTTGTTGCGGTGGGCGCATAGCTGATTGCGCACTCGCGTAACGATTGGCCAGGGAGGGTGCTTGCTGGGCCTGCTGCGGCCTCTGAAGTTGTCCGCCGATTCCTTGCGCTGCTGTAGCTGCTTGAGCCCAGGTCATTTAGCTTCTCCACTTGAGTGCTGGGGCAGTGCCCGTCAGCACGCCAATTAGGTAGACGACAGTGAGGAGGATGATGAGTCCACGGATCACCTTATTGAACGGCTCCTCCAGCCCTATGGCTCCAACGCCCCACCACAGGAGATAGAAGATGAGCCCTACCAGGACTAGCGTGACGATTATGGCGACTAGCGAGCTGAAGTCCATGGTCAGACCTTAGGTGGTTCAGGTTCACCACCCTCGCCCAGCTGGTAGACCTTGACTGGGGGAGCCTCTTTTGGTGCTGGTACAGATTTGCTGTACTTCTCGTTGTCTTTATCGGCCTGCTTCTCCTGTTCCTTGGTGCTTTGTACTTGTGTCTTGGGGACTGGAGCGTAGGTGTCTTCGTTCTTAGTGGTCATTGCGATCTCCTTGGAGATGATGGCTGTACGAGTATAGTTTAGCGTATCTCAGCCTGTAAGTAAAGAGAAATCGTATGAATCGCCTGAGCCGGGTATCTTCCACTGAGAATGGGCATGTATGCATATACAGTAGCCTGAGAACCGCATGTATGCATATACTACGGTGTACCCCAAAACCTTGCGCCCGGGGGGTGGCCCCGCCGCTTCGAGCCGACGAGCGGTTAACCCCTTAATTATAAAGGGAAAATTCTCTAAAACTAGCCGACGAACGGTTAACCTAGATTCTCTAGAGCGCGTATAATCTCTATATCGGATAGGTAACTAGATACCTCTAGTTAGTAACCCTAGGCCCGATACTTAGGAGAGATCTATTAAGAAAACGCCCGCTCCCGTTTCTAAGTCCGGCCCTCGCTTCGCGAAGGTTAACGGAGTCGCTCGCGAGTTCGGCGAGAGGAATCCCCTTAAGGGTAATAAAGCTACCCGAAAGGCTACTCTAGTTCCTTCCGGCGTCGAGGTCGACGTAGTTATTATCGCGGCTAGAGAGTTCGCGGAAAATCGGATTTGGGTTAAGCTCCCGTCCGGAGTCGTAGGTAGAATCCTCGTACCTTCCGGAGTCGATCTTTCCGGAAAGCTCGAAATCGAGGAAGTTCTCGGTTCGATCCGGTACGAGCGAGAGCGTCTACGCCCGCCGATCCCGCGTAAGCGCGCCGATAGCCCGGTAGTCCCGGACGAAGTTAAGAAGGACGCTTCCGAAGTTTAACTAGAGAGGCTAGCCCGGCGAAAGCCGGGCTAGAAAGAAAATAGATATTACCTATAGAATCCCGATCGGCCCCTTCGAGCTAGACGTTCTCGTAAACCTCGGTTCGATAGTTACGGTTCTCCCGAACGGCGAGCGGATCGTTCTAGACTTTATCCCGGACGAAGCGCCGACCGCCGCGACGCTTAACTAGAAAGGCTAGCCCCGAAAGGGGCTAGATTTTCTCGCCCGCCGCCACAGCCGCAGGCCAGCCAACCCAGCCGCAGGCTCACTTCCAGTCTCACTCCCGCACTGAACTTCACTGTGGCCACCACTGAACTCCACTGGGCACGGATGGTCCACTGACATCGTGGGGTCACTTGCTGGCGGCCACGGTCACCGGTGGTCCACTGGATTTCAGTGAGGGCGGCGGGGCCGCAGCCCCGTCCTGCTAGTAGACCTCGGCGGGCTTGTGATCGCCCGAAGTGGAGAGGATAAGCTTGGCGAGCGCCTTCCCGACGAGCGCTGTATTAAAGATGTCGAGGGCGACGAATAGCTCGTGTTCCTCGGCTTCCGTAAGCTGACGCTCGACGCCCGTGTCCGGCTCGTATATCTTGAGCTTATCGACGCCGTTAAGCTGGTTATACTTGAGCGTCGGGAAGTCGAGGATGACTCGGCTACCCTCGTTGGCGAGAAGTCGTACGTCCTTGAAAGTAATCTGCATTTATTTTCCTCTAGAGAATCTAGCTCGGCGAGCTAGAACGTCTAGTATACGCCTCCTAGCGTGGAAGTCGAGAACTATTCAATGCTAGCATTGAATACCGGCATTAATAATGTCGTGCTGACACTGAAATTCATTGACCCGCATTGAAGTTCACTGACCCGGGCACTGAAGTTCACTGCTGGGGTCACTGAGGCCCACTGGCGCCAGGCGTGGTCCACTGCCATTCCACGGGCACTGTACTTCACTGTTGGCCAGGCCTTGAGAGCATGGTCCACGGGGGAGGATGCTCCACGGGGCACCTGAAATCCGATGTACGGTCTTTACTTTCCAGAGGTAACGGTAACGGTCTCGGCCTATTGTTTACTCGGCGATTTTAGGGGGGGTCGATCCCTGAATGGGGGTGTTCTGACCAGCTCGACCCCCTACCCGCGTAAAACTGTCTTTAATGTAACCGTTACCCGTTACCCGTAACCTTCCAGTTGTAAGCCCTTAATTCTAAAGGCTTTTCAGGAGTAACGGCCCGGCTGATTTTAATTTGTTAGGCGTTACCCGTTACCCTGAAACCGAACGACCGTTCTCCAAGACCAAGAAGCGAACGCTCGTACGCCGTTACCTTTTCCTCAAACGATTTCACTGTAATCAGATGAAAGTAGTAGACGGCACTAGTGTTTTCGGCTATAATACTAACACTAGAGCGCCGCTCTAGTTCACTAGTCAAGGAGATTCAAGATGGGCAAGAAAGCGAAGTACGACACGGATGTCACGGATACTCCGCAAAACGTAGCGACAGTGGCCGAAAACAACGAAGTCGATGTCCCCAAGGAGCCCAAAGCTCCCAAGCTCAACTACCACCTGGAGGTCAACGGCCAGCCTCGGCTCTTCGCCAAGAGGGATTGGCTCAAGCGGGAGCACCCGACAGTCCCCGCGACAGTCGAGTACAACGGCCAAGTCGAGGAAACGATAGTGGTTATCATCCCCGCCCGCGAGTTTGCTGACACTCGCGTCTGGATCCAACTCCCGAATGGAGACGCTGGCCGCTTCCTGGTCCCAGCGAGCGAGCTGGACCTCACGATCCAAATGAACATTAAGATCGTGGAGGGCTCGATCAAGTACGAGCGTGAGGTTCTGCGCGTCCGTCCGAAGGTTGAGCGCAAGAAGAAGGACACCGGTATCCCAGCTGAGGGCACCGAACCGGCACCTGAGACCCAACCGCAGTAAGCACTACCCGCAGTAAAGAAATGGCCCCCGTCGGGGCCATTTCTACATCTAACAGCTAAAGGCCCAGTGAATATCAGTGAAAAGTCCTTTACTTCCAGGCGTGTATACGATAGACTATCTAGATCGGACGACCCTCGTCCGTGACTTAAGGAGATGTCTAGATGGGACTTAAGATGAAGGATTTGGTAAACCGTGTGAACACTTCTACCCCTGAGAATTATATCTTGGCGGTGGCGAAGCTGGTAACAATGAAGCCGCGAGTGAAGCCTGACGACTTGAAGGCGACGGCGATGGCCTTGTACTCGCGCTTCTGTTCCCCCCGTGGCCGTCGTGACGACGTGATCGAGCCGGTGAACGTGTGGCTTGACGGACTGAGGCCTGCTACCGTGGCCGCCTGGCAACGTGTTCTAGATGAGAACCCTGACGTAGGCGCGTGGGATCCCCGCGAAGTGTACAACGAAACGGGTTGGGCCCATGACGTAATCGCTGCTAGAGCCGCTGTCGATGCGAGCCGGGTGGTTATGGAGCGTCTGATGTATGGTAAGGTGAACACCTACTAGGAGCTGGCCACGTAGGACGCCTGCTCAAGCGGGCGTCCTGCGGGGAATGTTCCCCAACTTAAAGCTGGAGCTTAAATGATCAGAAATAAAGATGGTCGCTGGAACGCTGGATCGTCAGATCTGAAGGCGTTCATGAATCTCTCTCCACGAAATAAGTGGCCGAAGGATGGCCTCCCACCGCGTATGATACAGGGCTGGTTAGTGTGGGTGGCTCCCCTCTCCAGCGATTCGCGTGATAATCACCGCCGTATTCACCGCGTCCGTGCTAAGTGCCCGAACTGCTCGCAAGTTATGAGCGCTGGACGTACCCACCAACACCGCTGCGTAAAGGCTGCGTAAATGACTATCCGACCTGAGATCCTAGAGCTGGACAAGAAGTTCAATGACTGGTGGGTTAAGGTGGACATCGCCCTCGTGAATATCTGCGGTATGGGCGTTGAAGACCTCCCTGACTACTGCTACCGCGATGCGTTTAACGCTGGCGAAAGCCCCCGCGCTGTCGCTCGGGCGGTGATCGCTGCTGCCAAGGACTACTGAAAATGCGCGGAATACATATAGGATCAAAGATTTACTGGAACGTGGGAACCGAAGCCACTCCCGAAGTGAGGAATGGAACGGTGACGCGAATCAGTGGGAAGTCTGGAGATGTATATGGCCGGACGTTGTTCGTGGATAATGCCCACAAGCCCGAGGACTGTATCTATGAGGTGTGGTGCTATCCTGAGGCCTATGCCGCTGAGTACGTGAATATCCTGAACCACCGGGCGAAACTGAAGAAAGACCTGGATGATTCGATGAAGTTGATCTATGAACTCTGTAATAAGATGACCCGTGAGAACCCTGAGACTTGAAGCCTGAAACTATCGACTGAAATCGTATGTCTACCCCTAGACGGAGCACTTGTTTAGGGGTAGACTATCTAGTAGTCCCCTTAACCAGAAAAGGAAACAAATGACCACTTACTATCTCCAAGAAGGTGTTACGGACAGCGACCGTTTTGAGGTCAAGGTGCTGAAGTCCCACGTCTGTCTTCGCGGCCCGCGTGTGTTCCTCGATGACTACCTCCACGGGACCAAGGCCGAACCCTCCAAGCTCCTCCGTACCATCGAAGCCCCGACTTGGCTCGCCGCCCGCGCCAAGCTCCCCAGCTACTTCTAACCCACTTCCTCCCCGCCCCAGGGCGGGGAGGACACTTAAGGAGTGAAGATGTCCGAACAAGACTACGCGTTGCGCCAGAAGAACCTGCGCCTGACGCTTGCTAACCTGGCGATCCTCCGCTGTGAGGTGGAGAAGCTAGCACTGAACGCTCCCGCTGGTCTCTCGGAGCGTGCGTCCTACCAGGACGCGAACCTGGAACTCGGCCGTGCCGAGCTGGTACTTATGGAAGAACTGAACGAGGACTATAACATATGAAGGTGATCCGCCGCTCTCCATTCTCCGGACAGGAGAATACGATGGACCTGGACATTACGCCCGCCCAGCTCGACCGCTGGAAAGAGGGCGCGTTGATCCAGAACGTGTTCCCCCACCTCTCCCCTGACGAGCGGGAGTTTCTGATGACAGGTATTACCTCCACGGAGTGGGCCGAAATGTTTAAGAAAGGTGAAGCATAAATGGCTACTTATCATGATCGTCGAATGAAGTGTCTCGAAGACATCTCCCGGGGGATGTACGAGCCGTTTGCCCAGGCTCTAGTCGATGTGTCTATGCTCCCCGTGGCCCCGCAGTGGGTCGATGTATTCGCGGCTGCGCTGACCTATAAGCGCCTGATGCAAGCGAAAGCTGAGACCGCTGAGGACTTGGTCTATTCGATGCGTCCCGAAACCTATGACAAGTGGGAGAAGGAGCTGTCTACCGTCCGGTCAGATAATAAGTGGTATCGCGATGGTAACAAGGATGGCTACACGATGGGTGGCTATAAGATTCTGTCCCTCCCATCCGCCGAGGCCGCTGAGTCCCGTAGCTTCATGGCTCAGGAAATCCTCGCTCTGCGTAAGGCGGCTCAGGAGGCTGATTATAAGTTGTGGGAGGCGCTGCGCTCGCTGTACGAGTTGAACGAAGCGACACTGCGATGAAACCTCGACGCACTGTAGAGACGTACAGGGGGGTAATGCGAGAGCTGTTCCCCGAGATGCCCAAGGCTACCCAGCTCGCACTTGCCTCCCGGTTATTCCACGCCTACTCTGTAGGCTTCGTCCATGGACAGGAGGCAACTGAGGCTAGACAGAAGAAAAGTCTTGAGACAGTCGAAAGTCCTTTACTTTCCACCTGAAAAGGAGTAGAATAGGTGTTCGCGGTCGGAGAGGTTTCCTGCAGGATTCCCTCAGATCACCGAGATAAGACACCGAGTGCAATGCTCAGTCGAAATCTCCAGACCCGAACCTACCAAGGAAGCCCATGGCCTTCGGAACAGTGCTAAACTTCGGCCCAGCGAAGCCTCTGTTAGAGGTTTACAATGAATATCGTGAGCCACGTGGTCTAACCGATGATATAATTGACGCTATGGGAGCGTCAGTTATGACATTGGAGGAGGCTGGTAAGAAGCCTGGAATTGGCTTCGGGATAACAGGACATAAGGCTAATGGAGCCATCGGCGCAATCGTCTACCCCATTAGCCCAGAACAGAGCGCCTGGCAAGCTAGACTCCTGTACGACATGGGTCGTATCGACACCACTCCTGGAGTAGGTGAAACTAAGCCCAGGAAGTTACAGAAATACTATGTCCCACGAAACTCCATTAACCATCTGTATATTCCTCCACTACTTACAGATTGGTGGGACCCAGATAACAGATACGATCTGCTAATCGTTGAAGGTGCGCTAAACGCTGCGCGTCTAGCATCGGCAGGGTTTCGCGCTGTGAGCATAACCGGCGTGTACAACTACCATATATCAGGTAAGACTTCCCCCATTATACCAGAGCTGATACGTTTTGGTCGAGCCCCCAATGTTATAGACATCTATTCCATGTTCGATTCGGATACAGGTAATCCGGATGCAGATCGCGGGCTGTACAACGCGACGAACATGTTTATGCAAGACATTATGTCCATTCGTAAGGACAGAAAGAATACTGTATTCATTTGTCGTCCTCCATCGAATCCAGATGGGAGCAAGAACGGCCCAGATGACTATCTCCATAAGGCAGGGATAGATGAGTTTCGTCGGCTGATACGACAGGAGAAACTTCAGTATAACGACCATCCATACTTCGAGTTTGAACGGCGAGCATCCGACCAGTACATACTAGAGCAGATGTCCGGTTCGTTGTGGGACTGTTCGCTTCGTGCCCTTGTATCAGTTAAACACGCTAATCTTGAACTCTCGTCATGGGGAGAGGTCAATGATATAATGGCAAAGATGCCTAAGCGCATCGCCTTTACTGTAGATAGAGTAATGCGAACAGGTACTATACGCAAGGCTCGCGGTGTAATGATGAATCCCTCCACTAGTGAGCCATTCTTCCTCGATGAGAAAGCTGATCCACCACAATGGCGGATTAACAAGTTTAATCCAGACGATGTACCAAAGGCTATCAAAGGTGATATATCCATAGTACACGAAGTCCTTGCGTCTATCAATCGTTCCTCTCCATCCGCCACGGCTAAGATGTTAACCATCTGGGCCTATCATGCTCAAAATCCATCTCTTACTCCCAAGTATGCCAACCTAATCACTGGTGAGCCTGGTTGTGGTAAGTCAACCTTAGCCCGCCTTGTGGGGCTGTCCCTATCCAAGAAATTCACTGATATTAATGTAGACTTTAAGTCTGGATTCTCGGGCACATGGAGAGGCTTCGCCTGTAAAGAATGGGCCGAATTTCAGAAAGAGATGGACCCAGAGTGGCTCAAGAATTTAATCACTTCCCACTCCTACGAAGTGGATAACAAGTATGGGGCCAAGTACGTCGAGCCAAATCATACGCTGAACATATTCACTTGTAACGGACTTCAGAGTAAGATACAGGAGGGTGATAGACGGTTCGTGATTAGTGGCTATGGGAGGGCGGACAATAAAGAGCTGGGACTTGAGTTCGAACGTCAAGTGGGAACAACTATGGCTCCTGGCTTACTTACCAATTACTTCAGATTCTTCCTGCTTAACTATGACGCATCCGGCTATGATACAATGGATGTATGGACGGAGATGAGGGACGAGGTGATCGACTCTTCCAAGTCATATAAGACATCAGTCAAAGACTTGATCAAAGAAGAACTGGATATGATGCCAGAGTTAGAATGTCCTTCCAATGCTTTACTACAAGTCTTGCTCGATCCCTACAAAGTAAACTTGATCTCATTCCTTGCAGAGAATGGTCAGCATTTCATTAAGCCACCAATTAAGTTAGTCAAGATTAACGGACATCCTTACAAGTTTACGGCTCACAAGAACCACGAAAAGTGGAGAAAGGAGATGAACACCGACGAGTACAGGGAACAGTTTAAGTTAAGTGAGAAGTTTCTGAAAATGACTCAATCTCATGGAAAGCTAGATCAATGACAAGGGATGAGGAAGAAAGAGTGTACTTAGATGGGTGGCGTATGGGGTATCGCATCTATCTGATTTCCAAATTAATTCGTTTGTTAACAGCCGAAATCGCTAGACGGCGCACGTGAGTTAGGGTATAATACTCATAGTAGACGGGCCGCGCGTAACAGCGGCGTACTAGTCAGGAGTCAAATATGGAAGCAGAAGGACAGGGGTACGTAAATCAAGATGGGGATCAAGAGGTCGAGCTAATCAGAGAGCTAGTCGACATCAAATCAGACCTCGTATCAGAGGCTCTCGCACTCTTCGAGAGACAAGTTCTAAGCCACAAGGAAATCCTCCACGAGGCACGAGTTTTCGTGCGTATCGCGGAGGAGGCACAGGCCAAGTTCGGCGGCGAGGTGCGCCTCATGACGTGGATGGGCGTAGCCAAGGCGCTACTCACGATAGACGTCAAGGACTTCAAGGAGGCGACGCCGGTCATTGAGTGGCTAGAGGAAGTAGCACACCTCAAGTGCAACGAGACCAACGACTCAACGTGGTTCGGACCAGGCGCCCGTAATTTCAGCTTCGGACCATCCTTCCAGCTTACCGCCGACCTCACGAAAGACGCCACCTGTAAGAAAGTCATCGTGGGGTACGAGGCAGTTGAGCCGCGAGCCATCTACGAGTTCAAATGTACGGAGGCACAATGAGCTGGACACCAGAGCGGCTAGCCAAGTTTCGCCGCACTATGAAGGCGAAGGCACGTGAGAAGGAGAACGACATTAAGCCATCTAGCGTTCCACGGCCTAAGTTCAAGAAGAAGCCGCGCAAGTTCTCCGTCCAGACGTTGGGCGACGACATGATCCTGATCCGGCTGCTATGATAGACCTTCCCATCTCGTCCCACTTACCGGACATGGTGGACCAGTACATCTCTACGAGAGCGCAGAGGCTGGCGGCGGATAGGTTGGCCGCCAGCCTCAAAGAGGCCGAAGATGATATGTACAAGGCTATCATTGCCAAGTATCGGGAGCAAGGGTTGACAGCCCTTGGCGGCAAGCTAGGCGTTGTAAAGATGAAGGAGTCCATCGAGCCGATAGCAATGGACTGGCCGCAAGTCTGGGCCTACATTGCGGAGCACGAGGCTTGGGAGCTACTTCATAAGAGGATCACCGTTACGGCGGTGAAGGAGCGCTGGGACGTTGGCGAAGAAATCCCTGGCGTTGGTCGAGTAACCAAATACTCGTTATCAGTATCTGGAGACAAATGATGGCCGAAGCAAAGAAGGCTGAAGCAGGGACTGCCGTAATTGACTACAAGGCAGAGCTGGCGAAGCTGGCCGTAGCTACCGCAGAGGCTGAGAAGCCGAGCGGCAACTGGGTTAGCTTCAAGAGCGGTATCCTCAGTGTGGCAGGGGTTGCGATCAAAGGTAACAAGATGCCCGTGGTCGTTCTCCACGCCATCTTCGAGAACCAGCTCTATGCTAACAAGTATGACCCGAACAACCAGCAGCCTCCGATCTGCTACGCGTTCGGTGAGACAGACGATGAGCTCAAGCCTCATCCCGAGTCGGCAGAGCCTCAGAACGTCGACTGCAAGACCTGCCCGAAGAACGAGTGGGGCAGTGACCCGGGAGGTGGTAAGGGGAAGGCGTGTAAGAACGTGCGCCGGTTGGGGATGATTCATCAAAGTGACCTAGCCGACATCGCCAAAGCGCCGGTAGCAATGGCGAAGATGCCCGTAACCAGCGTTAAGAACTGGGCAACGTTCGCCTCGCAGGTAGCGAACGTCCTGAAACTGCCCCCCGTAGGTGTGATCGCGGAGATGTCGGTCGAGCCGGATGCGAAGACTCAGTTCCAAGTGAACTTCGCGCTCCTGGACAAGGTCGACGAGCAGCTCCTCCCCGCGCTGTTGAACAAGCGGCGTGAGACTACGCCATTGATGTACGCTCCGTATGACAAGCCGACGGAGCGGCAACCGGAACCCGCCAGGAAGTTCTGACGGGGGTATCACCCAGGGACCCGCTCTGTTACGGACGCGGCCCTGGCTAATACTCCTGAAAGGAAGATATGGACTTACCTGTAGTAATCGACTTTGAGACCGAGGCCATTGCGCCTTGGCCTCAATATCCGCCTAAACCAGTGGGCGTAAGCATCTGGTATCCACAGGCTGAGAAACCAGTCTACTTAGGTTGGGGACATCCGAGTGAAAATAACTCTACATTTGAAGAAGCGCGCAACGCCCTCAGTGCAATCTGGGGACACGAGCTACTGTTCCATTACTCTAGGTTTGACACGGAAGTTGCTCGTGTTCATATGGGTCTGCCCTTTCCGCATGACCCGCTGCGAGTCCACGATACCCTTTTTCTCAATTACCTGTACGATGTCCACGCGCCGAGTCTATCGCTGAAGCCCAGCGCTGAACGCATACTAGGTATACCACCTGACGAGAAGGACACACTCGATGCTTGGCTCAAAGCTCATAACCTGCGACCGGGAGCTGATATATGTAAAGCCCCTGGAGATTTGGTGGGGACATATGCCAACGGGGACACGTTTCGTACCCGCAAGCTGTATGAAGCGTTGCTCGATCACGTCAACAAGACGGGTATGCTCGCTGCCTACCGACGGGAACAATGCTTATCTCCTATACTTGCGCAATCTGAAGCCGACGGACTCCGTGTTGACAGAATCAAACTTCAATCGGACTTACCAAGCTATGAAGCAGCGTTCGTGGAGGCTACAAATAGGCTCCTGGGACTCATAGGGCCGTGCAACCCCGACTCCAGTGCGGAGCTAGCTCGTGCTCTCCTGAAGTCGGGGATGGCCCACGAGGCTGACTTCCTCCTCACTCCGACGGGGAAGCTGGCCACGAATAAGCAGAGTATGGATCAGGCGATCAAGGATCCAGTCCTACGGAATCTGATCTCTTATCGCAGCGCTTTCAAGACCATCCTCGGTACATTTATGCGTCCGTGGATCGAATTCAGTAAGCACGACGGACGCCTGAGGCCTCAGTGGAATCAGGTTAAAGGTGAAGAATATGGAACAAGAACCGGACGACTCAGCTCCAACGACCCTAACTTCCAGAACGTCCCAACCGAGTTCAAGCTCTCCCCACCGGCGGGCTTGCCAGCGTTGCCTATGTTACGTCAGTATGTACTCCCCGATGAAGGCCACGTGCTCGTCGCTTCAGACTTCAACGGACAAGAGATGCGAATTGCTGCACATTTCGCAGAGGGACGGGCCGCTGAAATTTACCGAGATGACCCTAGAGCCGACTTCCATGAGGTCGTCAATGAGATCATTAAGCGGGACGCTGGCATGGACATCGGGCGGAAGATGGTCAAAATCACCGGCTTCTCGCTGATCTACGGCTCAGGTGTAAAGAGCCTCAGCGAGCTGCTGGGCGTTGACCGAGCGACCGCTGCGCGTATTCGCTCCCACTACTTCGCAGCGCTACCAGGATTCGAGGAGCTGATGTCGGCAGTAAGCAGCCGAGGCCGTGCTGGCTCCCCCGTCAAGACCTGGGGCGGGAGACTCATCTATTCCGAGCCTTCAAAGATCATTAAAGGTAGGCATATGGAGTTTAGCTACAAGCTCCTCAACTACTTGATCCAGGGTAGCGCTGCAGACCAAACTAAGGAGGCCATCAATGTCGCTGGCTACAAGACTCGCGGGCGCAGGTTTCTGGTTACGGTGCACGACGAA
>Ga0105340_1000268_pt1 | contig 25673 bp, 20 predicted proteins | sample EasRivMeERMLT700_FD_89676 | JGI IMG/M metagenome (GOLD analysis project Ga0105340, IMG submission 89676) | Soil microbial communities from meander-bound floodplain in the East River, Colorado, USA - East River MetaG ERMLT700 | ecosystem: Environmental > Terrestrial > Soil > Floodplain | place...
CCGACCACGATCCTGGCCAGCTCCGCCGCGCCCTTGCCGCCGTCGCCCCAGTGCGTCGCGAGGACCACTGGAACCCCGAGCTTCTTCATCCTCGAATCCAACAGTTCAAGTTCAGCCTTGGTATCCGCGGTGAAGCGGTTGATCGACACCACGCACGGAATCCCGTACACCTTCGACACGTTCTCGACGTGGCGCTCCAGGTTCACCAATCCCTTGTCCAGCGCGGCGAGGTTCTCCTTGTTCACTTCCTTCGCGTCGACGCCGCCGTGGTACTTGAGCGCGCGGATCGTCGCCACGATGACCGCGGCGTTCGGCCGCAGCCCGGACTTGCGGCACTTGATGTCGAGGAACTTCTCGGCGCCGAGGTCGGCCCCGAAGCCCGCCTCGGTGACCACGTAGTCGGCGAGCTTGAGCGCGCTCTGCGTGGCGATCACCGAGTTGCAGCCGTGCGCGATGTTGGCGAACGGGCCGCCGTGGATGAACGCGGGGTTGTTCTCGAGCGTCTGCACCAGGTTCGGCGCGAGCGCGTCCTTCAGGAGCACGGTCATGGCGCCGTGCGCGTTCAGGTCCCGGGCCGTAACAGGCTTTAGGTCCTTCGAATATCCAACCACAATGTTGCCCAGGCGTTTCTTGAGATCCTCGAGCGAGGTGGAGAGGCAGAAGATCGCCATCACCTCGGAGGCGACGACGATGTCGAAGCCGTCCTGGCGCGGATAGCCGTTGCCCGGCCCGCCGAGCGACACCACGGTCTCGCGCAGCGCGCGGTCGTTCATGTCGAGCACGCGCTTCCACTGGATGCGGCGCACGTCGATGCCGAGCTCGTTGCCGTGGTGGATGTGGTTGTCGAGCATCGCCGCGAGCAGGTTGTTCGCGAGCTGGATCGCGCCGAAATCGCCGGTGAAGTGCAGGTTGATGTCCTCCATCGGCACCACCTGCGCGTAGCCGCCGCCGGCGGCCCCGCCTTTCACGCCGAACACCGGCCCGAGCGAGGGCTCGCGCAGGCAGATCACCGCTTTCTTGCCGATGTGGTTGAGCGCGTCGCCCAGTCCCACGGTGGTGGTGGTCTTGCCTTCCCCCGGCGGCGTCGGCGTCATCGCCGTGACCAGAATCAGCTTGCCGTTCTTCTTGCCTTTGAGCGTGTCGAGGTACTTGAGCGAGACCTTGGCCTTGTAGTGGCCGTAGGGCTCGAGGTGCTCCTCGGCGATCCCGAGCTTCTCGCGCGCCATCGCGGCGACGCGCTGCATCTTTGCTGCCTGGGCGATCTCGATATCGGACGGCATGACATTCCTTTTCGTGGAAGCGGGGATTCTGTAAGACGGGGCGCGCCGCGGCCTTGACTGCGGTCAATCTACAGGGACTGTCATGCCCTTATCAGGGTCTGTCACGCGCGTATCAGGGTCTGTCAAGTCGAGCACTGGATCACGGAAGCGCGCGTCACCCTCCGGCATCTTGCGCCTGCAGTCCGACCCCAACTTGAACTAACGGAGGAATTGTGAAGAAGCTCAACGTGATGGCAGTGATGGTGGCAGCGGTGATGCTGCCGGTAGCGCTCGGTCCGGCCGCTGCGGCGGATGTCCGGGTGCTTGGTGAAAAGCTCGACAGCGGCCTTGGCACGATGGTGTACGGCGAAAGCCTCGACAGCGGCCTTGGCGACCTGCCGGCGACCTATACGGCGGCCGAGTACATGCCGGCCGGCTGGGTGCGCGGCGAAAGCCTCGACAGCGGCCTTGGCGATCTGCCCTCGACCTACACCGCGGCCGAGTTCATGCCGAAGATCGTTTCAGCAGAGCGCTAGCCAAACGCCAGCGCCTAACAACGGAGAAAACCCCCATGAAATCCCCCCACTTCACACTCAAGGCAACCGCGGCGGGCCTCGCGCTCGCAGCCGCTGCCCTCGGCGCCCAGGCGCAGACCGCGCCGGGAGTCAGCGCCACCACCGTGCTCTTCGGCCAGTCGACGCCGCTGTCGGGCGCCAACGCCGAGCTCGGCACCGACATCCGCAACGGGGCGCTCGCCTACTTCAAGAAGGTGAACGACGCCGGCGGCGTGCACGGGCGCAAGCTCGAGCTCACGACGCTCGACGACGCGAACCAGGTGCCGCGCTCGGAAGCGAACACCAAGAAGCTGGTCGAGGAAGACCGCGTGTTCGCCCTGTTCGGCTACGCCAGCGCGACCCTGTCGCGGCCGGCGCTGCCGATCGTGGCGAAGCACAACGTGCCGTTCCTCGCGCCGTTCACCGGCGCCGACCCGATGCGCGTGTTCAACAAGAACGTGTACAACATGCGCGCGAGCTACGCCGACGAGCTGGAAAAGATCGTCGAGCACTACATCCTGCTCGGCAGCAAGCGCTTCTCGATCGTGCATTACGACGACGTGGTCGGCAAGGAAAACCTGACCGCGGTGGAGCGCGCGCTGAAGAAGCACAACATGGCGCCGGTATCGGTGGCGGCCTTCAAGGACCGCGCCAAGCCCGAGATCGACGAAGGCGTGAAGAGCGTCTCGAAGGGCACGCCCGACGTGGTGATCCTTACCACGCTGTACAAGGCGAGCTCCGACTTCGTCAAGGCGTCGCGCAAGGCCGGCATGGGTGCCCAGATGGTGAGCAACTCGTTCCCGGGCGCGAGCCCGCTCGCGAAAGAGCTCGGCGAGCATGGCGCCGGCGTGGCGGTCGCCCAGGTGGTGCCGCCGCCGACCCAGCGCTCGCGGCCGATCGTGCGCGAATACCAGGAAGCGATCACCAAGCAGCTCGGCAAGAAGGAGTTCTCCTTCACTTCGCTCGAGTCGTTCATCTCGGCCAAGATCACGGTCGAGGCGCTGAAGCGCGCCGGGCCGCGCCCGACGCGCGAGAGCTTCATGCAGGCGCTCGACGGCATGCGCGACGTCGACATGGGCGGCTACTTCGTGAACTTCTCGCCCACCAACCACAACGGCAGCAATCAGGTCGAGATGACCGTGATCGGCAGCCAGCTGAAGTTCAACTACTAGCGGTTCCTCCGGGGGAGCGGCCAATTGGGGAAGGGGATTTCGGGCCGCTCCCCCCTTTTTCTTAGCTGAAGGACCGGTTTTTTTGCGGGGAGCGGCCAAACGGGGATGGGGGGGTTTTACCGGCCGCTCCCCCTTTTTTTTTGCCCGCGCCGCTACTTGACCAGCAGGACCGGGATCTCGGAGATGTGCAGGACCTTGGTCGCGGTGGAGCCAACGAGCGCGGCGCCCAGCTCGCTCATGCCGCGGGTTCCGATGTAGATGATGTCGCAGCGCTGGTCCTTGGCGTGCTTGACCAGCGACTCGGCGATCGGGCCGACCAGGATGCGCGCCCGGTAGGGAACGCCGGCGGCGTCGAGCTTCTTCTTCGCCGCCGCGAGCATGCCCTCGCCTTCCTCCGCGTAGTACTTGTCGAGCTGGCCCTTCGGCATGCGGGCCACCTTGGGCACCGGCAGGTGCACCGTGACGAGCTCCACCTCGGGCCGCTCGCGGTACCAGTCGCAGTGCTCGACGAGTAACTGCACTGCCTTCAGCGACGGCTTGGAGCCGTCGACTGCAACCAGAATCTTCATGAATCCCTCAGTGGAAGCGGGGCCGCAGCTCCTCGCCCGGGTGGGTCCGGTACGCGACGTCGCGCACGCCGGGGACCGCGGAGGCGACCTCGACGAAGGCGAGCATCTCGTCGGTGCTGCCGGCGCCCGAGAGCGTGACGCGGCCGTCCTCGGCGCTCACCGCGACCTGCGCCGCGCGCGTCTCGGTCGAGCGGCGCAGCGCCGCGCGCACGCTGGCGGCGAGCGCCAGGTCGCCGAGCTTCGAGCGCGAGCGCTCGGTCTCGGCGAACTGCGGCGAGCGCACCAGCCCCAGCACCTCGTTGACGCACTCCTCGACGCTGACGCGCTTGGTGTTGAGGACGAGATCGTAGTGCTCCGAGTCGGTCCACTGCAGGTCGAAATGGCGCCGCATGATCGCGCCGTGCGCCTCGTCGTTCGTGCGGATCTCCGCGCAGACCTGGTCTTCGTCGTCGCTCGCCAGGCGCTCCATCATGCGGCGCTTGCGCGTCTCGAACGGCGCGCAGACCCGCACGCACACCGCGTGCGGCACCTCGCGCAGCAGGTGCGTGGCGCCCCAGCCGCGGATCACGGCGCCGTCGCCGTGGGCGGCGACGCCGATGATCTCGTCGGCGGTAAAAATGGACAAACTCGTCTTGTCGGCGGTGAGGCGCTCGAGCAGGCTGGCGCTGCCGTCGAGGAGGCGAATGACGTGGCTCTTGCGCACGCGCATGCGATCCGCCAAATGGTCGATTACCTCGTGGTACACCACCGGCACCTTCAGCTCGGCGCCGAGCTCCCGCGCCACGTCCTTGCCGAGCGAACCCATTTCCCGCGTGATCGCGATGACCGGCATAGCTCCCCCTCCCCTAGCGGCCGTATAACTCTTCTAGTGTACGCCCCTTGCCGTAGCCCGGGTCCCCCGGTCTTGCGCCGCCCCTGCTCACCTTCACCGCGCAGTACTTGAACTCCGGGATCTTGCCGAACGGGTCGAGCGCCGGGTTGGTGAGCACATTCGCCGCCGCCTCGTAGAAGGCGAAGGGGATGAATACCGCCCCGCGCGGCGTGCCCGCATCCGCCCTTGCATAGAGCGAGATCTTGCCGCGGCGCGATTCCACGGTGAGTACTTGTCCAGGTGTTATTCCTAGTTTCTCCAGATCAAGCGGGTGGAGCGAGGCCACGGGCTCGGGCTCGATCGCGTCGAGCACGCCGGCGCGGCGCGTCATGGCGCCGGTGTGCCAGTGCTCCAGCTGGCGGCCGGTGATCAGCACCATCGGGTATTCGGCATCCGGGCGCTCGGCCGCCGGGATCAGGTCGGCGGGCACGAACTTGCCGCGCCCGGTCGGCGTCGGGAAGTGCGTGGTGAACACCACCGGCTGGCCGGGGTCGCCCTCGTTCTCGCAGGGGTAGGTTACCGACGAGTCGCGCTCGAGGCGCTCCCAGGTGATGCCCTTGATCGAGTCCATGCAGCCGCGCATCTCTTCGAACACCTGCTTCGGGTGCTCGTAGGACCAGTCCAGTCCCAGGCGGCGCCCCAGCTCGACCAGGATCCAGAAGTCCTCGCGCGCCTCGCCCGGCGGCTCGAGCGCCTTGCGGCCGAGCTGCACCATGCGGTCGGTGTTGGTGACCGTGCCGGTCTTCTCCGGCCACGCGGTCGCCGGCAGGACCACGTCGGCGAGGTAGGCGGTCTCGGTGAGGAAGATGTCCTGCACCACCAGGTGCTCGAGCTTCGCCATGCCGGCGCGCGCGTGCGAGAGGTCGGGATCCGACATCGCCGGGTTCTCGCCCATGATGTACATGCCGCGGATCTTCCCGTCGTAGGCGGCGTTCATGATCTCGACCACGGTCAGGCCCGGCTTCTTGTCGAGCGCAGTGCCCCAGAATTTCTCGAAGCGCCGGTTCGCCTCGTCCGTATTCACGCGCTGGTAGTCCGGGTACATCATCGGGATCAGCCCCGAGTCGGACGCGCCCTGCACGTTGTTCTGGCCGCGCAGCGGGTGCAGCCCGGAGCCGGGCTTGCCGACCTGGCCGGTCATCAGGCACAGCGCGATCAGGCAGCGCGCGTTGTCGGTGCCGTGGATGTGCTGCGAGATTCCCATCCCCCAGAGGATCATCGAGGCCTTGGCGGTGGCGAAGGCACGCGCCACCTCGCGAATGGTCTCGGCCGGGATGCCGCAGATCGGCGCCATCTTCTCCGGCGAGAAATTTTGTGCGTTCTCCTTCAGGGCTTCGTAGCCGCTCGTCCGGTCTTTCACAAAAGATTCGTTGACGAGGTTCTCGTCGATGATCGTATGGATCATCGCGTTGAGCAGCGCGACGTCGGTGTCGGCCTTGAACTGCAGCATGCGCCACGCATGGCGCGAGAGATCGCTGCGGCGCGGGTCGGCGTAGATCAGCTTGGCGCCGCGCTTTGCGGCGTTCTTCATCCAGGTCGCCGCGACCGGGTGGTTCGAGGTCGGGTTGGCGCCGATCAGGAAGATCACCTCGGCGTTCTCGACGTCGTTCACCTGGTTGGAGACCGCGCCCGAGCCGATGCCCTCGAGCAGCGCCGCCACCGACGAGGCGTGGCACAGCCGCGTGCAGTGGTCGACGTTGTTGGTGCCGAAGCCGGTACGCACCAGCTTCTGGAAGAGGTACGCCTCCTCGTTCGATCCCTTGGCCGAGCCGAAGCCGGCAAGGGAATAGGGATCTTCCTTTTTCAGCTTGAGTAGACCCTGGCTTGCGAACTCCAGAGCCTCTTCCCAGCTCGCCTCGCGGAACACGTCCGCGAAGTTGGCCGGATCGACCTTGAAGTGCGCCGTCTTTGGGAAACCCGGCTTGCGGATGAGGGGCTTGGTGAGCCGCTGCGGGTGCGCGGCGTAGTCGAAGCCATAGCGGCCTTTCACGCACAGGCGGTTGTGGTTCGACGGGCCGTCCTTGCCGGTCACGAACTGGATGACGTTGCTCTTCACGTGGTAGGTGAGGAGGCACCCCACGCCGCAGAACGGGCACACCGAGTCGACCGTCTTGTCGATGGTTTTCAGGCCGACCTCGCGCGCCGGCATCAGCGCCCCGGTCGGGCAGGCCTGCACGCACTCGCCGCAGGCGACGCAGGTCGACTGGCCCATCGGGTCGTCGAAGTCGAACACGATCTTCGAGTGCTCGCCGCGAAACGCGTAACCGATCACGTCATTCACCTGCTCCTCGCGGCAAGCGCGCAGGCAGCGGGTGCACTGGATGCACGCGTCGAGGTTGACCGCGATCGCCGGGTGCGACAGATCCGGCTTCACCTGTTTCCGGGACTCGAACCGGGGTTTCCCCAGGTTCAGCTTCTTCGCCCAGAGATCGAGCTCGTTGTCTCTGGTGTAGTCCTTCTCGGGCATGTCCGACAGCAAGAGCTCGAGCACCATCTTCTGCGACAGCACCGAGCGCTCGTTGTCGGTGGTGACTTCCATTCCTTCCTTCGGGTAACGGCAGCACGAAGGCGCGAGCGCGCGCTCGCCCTTGATCTCGACCACGCAGGCGCGGCAGTTGCCGTCGGGACGCAGGCCAGGCTTGTAGCAGAGGTGCGGGATCTCGACGCCGTTCTTCTTGGCGCACTCGATGAGGGTCTCGTCAGGGCGGCCGATCACCGTCTTCCCGTTCAGCTTGAACGAGATCGGCATCATCGCCAGCTGCTGGGTCGTCACACGTTCCATCGCAACCGAGCCTTCTACCCTTCTATCTCTTGCGGGAAATATTTCATCACCGTCAACGCGGGATTCGGGGCCGCCTGCCCAAGGCCGCAAATCGAGGCGTCCATCATGGCCTGAGACAGTTCCTTCAGCAACGGCTGGTCCCACTTCCCCGCTTCCATGAGCGTCACCGCCTTCGCCGTGCCCACCCGACAGGGCGTGCACTGGCCGCAGGACTCGTCGTGGAAGAACTTCATCAGATTGACGGCTGCCTTTGCGGCTTTATCTTTGTTACTGAAGATCACAACAGCGGCGGACCCTATGAAGCAGCCGTGCGGCTGGAGCGTATCGAAGTCGAGCGGGATATCGCCCTTCGACGCCGGCAGGATGCCGCCCGAGGCGCCGCCCGGCAGGTAGCCGTAGAACTCGTGGCCGTCGAGCATGCCGCCGCAATACTCATCGATCAATTCCAAGACCGTAATACCCGCGGGCGCGAGGTGGACTCCCGGCTTCTTCACCCGCCCCGATACCGAGAAGGACCGCAAGCCCTTGCGTCCGTTCCGCCCTTGCGACGCAAACCACTGCGGCCCCTTCTCCACGATCTCGCGCACCCAGTGCACCGTCTCCATGTTGTGCTCGAGCGTCGGGCGGCCGAAGAGACCCACCTGCGCGACGTAGGGCGGGCGCAGGCGCGGCATGCCGCGCTTGCCCTCGATCGACTCGATCATCGCCGACTCTTCGCCGCAGATGTACGCGCCCGCGCCTCGTCTCAGATGAATCGGGGGCAACGCACAGGGTTTTTCCAATTGGAGTTTTGCTAACTCCCTTTCCAGGATCGCCCTGCAACCGGCATATTCGTCGCGCAGATAGATGTAGATCTCGCCGACGCCGGCGCACCACGCGGCGACCAGCATGCCCTCGAGGAAGCGGTGCGGGTCGCGCTCGAGGTACCAGCGGTCCTTGAACGTGCCTGGCTCGCCCTCGTCGATGTTGACGGCCATGAGACGCGGCTCGGGCTCGGCCGACACCAGGCGCCACTTGCGCCCCGCCGGGAACCCGGCGCCGCCGAGGCCGCGCAGGCCGGAGTCCTCCATGATCTTGGTGATCTCGTCGCGCGTGCGCTTGCCGGCGAGGCAGTCGGCGATCAGCTTGTAGCCACCCTGCTTCCTGTACGCCGCGAAGTCGACGTATCGGGTTTCCGCACAGGTGGTCTCGCCTTGCTCCACCGCTTTCTTCACCGATTCCACCGTGGCATTGCCGACGGGGTTCTGCCCCACCACGACGCAGGGCGCGACTTCGCAGCGGCCGACGCACGGGGCGTGGATTACACGCACTTCCCTTCCCAGGAAAGAAGGCAATTTCGAAAGGAGATTCTCAGAACCTGCCAGCTCGCACGCGATCGAATCGCAAACCCGCACCGTCAGCGCGGGCGGCGGCGCCTTGCCCTCCTTCACCACCTCGAAGTGGTGATAGAAGGTCGCCACCTCGTACACCTCGGTGAGCGAGAGCTTCATCTCCTGCGCGAGCGCGGCGAGGTGCGCGGCCGAAAGGTGCCCGTAGCGGTCGTTCACCTTGTGCAGGTGCTCGATCAGCAGGTCGCGCTGCCGGGACGCGCTTCCCAGCAGCGAGCACACCTGCTCCAGCGCCTGCGGATCGACCGCCCGGCCCTTCGGCGTGGACCGGACTTTTCCTTTGCCTTTCATCGCTCGGCCTATTATCGGGCAGGCCGCCGAGCCCGATTCTTGACTGCGGTCAAGCACACGGGATGCGAGAATCGCCCGCAGCATGCAGGCAGCGTGGGACGCGCTCGAGCGCAACGAGTACCGCGTCGCAGAGAAGGCGGCGCGCGAGGCGCTCGCACGCTCGCCGGCGGACGCCGAGGCGCTCTACCTCCTCGGCAGCACGCTGCTGTTCGAAGGCCGCTCCCGGGAAGCGCTCGCTCCGCTGCGCGCCGCGTTCGACAAGCTCGAACGCCGCGGGGTCGCGTACCGGCTGGGGTATTGCCATCTCGCGCTCGGCGATTTCGCGGGCGCGGAGCACGCCCTGCGGCGCGAGACGCAAGCCCACCCGGATTACGCGAACGCCCACAACGCGCTCGGCGTGGCGCTGGTGAACCAGGCGAAGAACGAGGAGGCGCTGGCCGCGTTCGTCGCCGCCACGCGCCTCGAGCCCGGCCACCCGGAGGCCAGCAACAACGCGGGCAGCGTGCTGCGCACGCTGGACCGGCCCGAGGAAGCCCTGCCTTACCTGCAGCGTGCGGTTGCCGCGCAGCCGGGGCTGGCGGATGCCCACCAGAACCTCGGCCTCGTGCTGCATGCGCTGCGACGCTACGAAGAAGCCGTCGCGAGCTTCCGGCAAGTGATCGCTCTGGCCCCGCGCACCCCGTATGCCCTGAGCTCGCTGGTGTGGGCCGAGCTCTTCGCCTGCGACTGGCGCAGCCTCGAGCCCCACATCGCCGCGCTGCGCGATCAGGTGCGCACGGGCGAGGTGGCGGCGGCCCCGTTCACGCTGCTCGCCGCCTCCGACTCGCCCGCGGAGCAGCGCCGCTGCGCGGAGCTGCACGTGCGCGAGACGCTGGGCGGCACCCGCGAGGCGCTCTGGCGCGGCGCGCGCTACGGGCATGCGCGTATCCGGCTGGCGTACCTCTCGGCGGACTTTCACGAGCATGCCACCGCCTACCTCGCCGCGCGGCTCTTCGAGCTGCACGACCGCGACCGCTTCGAGCTCATCGCCGTCTCCTACGGTCCGGACGACCACAGCGCCACGCGCGCGCGGCTGCAGCGCGCCTTCGACAAGTTCGTCGACGTCCGCGGCATGAGCGACGCGCAGGCCGCGCGACTGATGCACGAGATGGAGGTCGACATCGCGGTCGATCTCAAGGGCCTCACCGCCGAATCCCGGCTGGCGATCCTCGCCCACCGCCCGGCGCCGGTGCAGGCGACCTATCTCGGCTACCCCGGCACCGTGGGCGCGGACTACATCGACTACGTCCTGGCCGATCGCGTCGTCATCCCGCTTGCGGACGAGCGTTTCTACACCGAAAAGGTGGCTTGCCTGCCGGACAGCTACCAGATCAACGACGCGACCGCGGCGATCGCCGCGCGCGCGCCGTCGCGCGCCGAGGCGGGCCTGCCCGAGCGCGGCTTCGTGTTCTGCTGCTTCAACAACACCTACAAGCTCAGGCCGGAGCTGTTCGATCTCTGGATGCGGCTGCTCGCCCAGGAGCCGCGCAGCGTGCTCTGGCTGCTCGAGCACGAGGCGGCGGCAAGGCGCAACCTCCAGCGCAGTGCCGAAGCGCGCGGCATCGACGCCGCCCGGCTGGTGTTCGCACCCAAGGTTGGGCACGCCGAGCATCTCGCCCGGCATCGGCTCGCGGATCTGGTCCTCGACACGCTGCCCTACAACGCGCATACCACGGCGAGCGACGCGCTCTGGGCCGGCGTGCCCGTCGTGACCTGCCTCGGCGCCACGTTCGCCGGCCGCGTCGCGGCGAGCCTGCTCAGCGCGGTTGGCCTTTCCGAATTGACTACCCGGGATTTATCCGCGTACGAAGCGCTGGCACTGAAGCTCGCCAGAGATGGAAATTTCCGGTCTGCCATCCGGGAGACGCTCGCCCGCAACCGGCTGACGCACCCGCTCTTCGACAGCGCGCGCACTTGCCGGCACATCGAGGCTGCCTACGAGCGCATGTGGGAAATCCACGAGCGCGGCGAACCGCCGCGGCCGTTCGCGGTGCCGCAGGTAGACTAGGCGCATGAAATATCGCGTTCTCGGCCGCACCGGCGTCCAGGTCTCCGAGCTCTGCTGCGGCACCATGGCGTTCGGCGGCGACGCCGACGAGAAAGAGGCCGCGCGCATCTACCGCGCGTCCCGCGAGGCCGGAATCAACTTCTTCGACACCGCCGACCAGTACAACAAGGGGCGCTCGGAGGAGATCCTGGGCGAGCTGATCCGGGGCGGCGAGCGCGACAGCCTCGTCATCGCGACCAAGTGCTTCAATCCGACCGGGGACGACGTCAACGCGCGCGGATCCTCGCGCCGCCACGTGAGCCGCGCCGTCGAGGCGAGCCTGAAGCGCCTGCGAACCGACCGCATCGAGATCCTGTACCTCCATCACTACGATGCGCTCACGCCGCTCGAGGAGCACATGCGCGCGCTCGAGGACCTGGTGCGTGCCGGCAAGACGCTCTACCCCGCGGTGAGCAACTACGCCGCGTGGCAGACGCAGGCGGCGCTCGGCATCCAGGAGCGCAGCGGCTGGGCGCGGCTCCAGGCGATCCAGCCGATGTACAGCCTGGTGAAGCGCCAGGCCGAGGTCGAGCTTCTGCCCATGGCCGCGGCGAACGACCTCTCGGTCTTTCCCTACAGCCCGGCCGGTGGCGGCCTGCTCTCCGGCAGGTACACCGAGGCCGGCGCGCAGGGGCGGCACACGACCAACAAGATGTACGCAGTGAGGTACGGCGAGGCCTGGGCGCATGACACGGCCGCGAAGTTTGCCGGTCTTTGTCGACAAAGAAATCTTCATCCCATGAGCGCGGCAGTGGCCTGGGTCGCCGCGCATCCCGCGGTCACCGCGCCGATCATCGGCGCGCGCAGCGCCGAGCAGCTGCGCGCCTCGCTCGACTCGGTGAAGATCGACATGACGCCCGAGCTGCGCGCGGAGATCTCCGCGCTGTCGCGCACCCCGCCGCCGGCCACCGACCGGCTCGAGGAGCTCAAGTGATCGGCTGGTTCGATTGCACGGCGGTGGACGAGTTCGCCGATACCGCGGTGGCGGACCTTCTCAAGCGCGTGCCGCCCCCCTCGATCGCATCGGTGGGTAAGGTCACCGCCAAGCGCCTGAAGAGCGCGAACGACATGATCTTCGCGCGCGCCGAGGCGTTCGCGCGCTCGAAGCCGCTCAACCTCTACAAGAAGGCACGCCTCGGCAACCGCGTGAAATGGGCGCTGCGCGAAGCCGGCTATCCCGAGGAATTCGTCGACGCGCTGACCTACGAGCTGGTCACGGTCGTCACGCTCGCCGCCGGCGCACGCAAAAAAACGTGAGCCGCCTCGCGCGGCTGGTCTTCGACCTGCGCCGCGAGCGCCAGGCGATCCCCGATGCTTTCCCGAACTACACCCGCGACCCGGTGGCGCTCGCCACGGACCTGCGCTTCAAGCGCTGGGCGCGCATCGCGGGCTTTTTCGGCGCCGGCCTCGATCTGCTCGCCGCGCTGTCCGGCACCGACAAGTACGGCGTGCACCACTACACGCCGGTGTACGAGGCGCTCGCGCGGCCGCTGCGCCGCCAGCCGGTGCGGCTCCTCGAGCTCGGCGTCGGCGGCTACGGCCACGGCCTGGGCGGTGAATCGCTCCTGATGTGGGCGGCGTACTTCCGCCGCGGCCGCATCTACGGGCTCGACATCGAGGACAAGACCGCGCTCTCGCGCGGCCGCATCAACGTGGTCCAGTGCTCGCAGACCGATCGCACGCGCCTCGAGGCGCTCGGCGCCGAAATCGGGCCTTTCGACTTCGTGATCGATGACGGCAGCCACGTCAGCGCGCACCAGATCGAGTCCTTTCGCATCCTCTGGCCGTTCGTGAAGGACGGCGGCTGGTACGTCGTCGAGGACGTGCAGACGTCCTACTGGCCGAACTACGGCGGCGGCACGCCCGGGTCGCCGCGGCACCAGTCCTCCTGCATGGGCTTCTTCAAGTCGCTCGCGGACAGCGTGAACGAGTGCGAGTTTCTCGAGCGCCCGGGCGTCGAGACCGTGCCCTCGATCGGGCACATCGCGTTCCACCACAACCTGATCGTGCTCAGGAAAGACGAGTCGCGCCGCGCCTCGAACGTCCCCCTCGGCAACGAGAAGGTGCGCGCGGCGCTGATGAAGCCTAGGTCCAGTACATGAACAGCGGGCCGCCCGCGCCGCACACCGGATCGCACGCCGGCAGCGGCACGTGCGCGGTTTTCCTGACGTTGGCCAAACACAGATCCGGGTCGCTGCCCTCGGGGTACGCACCCACGACGCCGAGCGCACCGCGCGAGGAAAGCTTCTTGTGGCCGGTGCCCGCCGGAAGCACGATGACGTCTCCGGGCTTGGCCGTCACCGTCACGCCGCCCTCGCCGCCGAACTGCACCGTGACTTCACCCGCGTAGACGCCAAGCGCCTCGTGGCTGTTGCTGTGGTAGTGATGGAACGGGTGCACGCCGTTGCGCCACGCCGCCGGCCAGCGGTTTCGGGTGAAGAGCTCTTCGAACGCTTCCGGACTAATAGTGGTTACTGCCCCGGGATAGATCAGCAGGGGCCACCGGGGATGGTCCAGCAGATGCGCAAGCACCTTCATGGTTGTAGTCTAATCAACCGCCATGTGCCGTGCGCTGCTCTATCTAGGCGAGCCCGTCCTGCTGGATAACTTCCTCTACCAGCCCGATTCCGCGCTGGTGCGGCAGTCCTACATGCCGAAGATGCTCAACCTGCTGAACCTCGCCGGGTTCGGCCTGCGCGCCTGGGATCCTTCGAGCCACGACCCCGACCGCGCCTACTCGTACTACTCGCAGCAGCTCCCCGTCTTCGACCGCAACCTCAAGAACCTCGCCGAGAAAATACGCACCGGCTGCCTCCTCGCCCACGTCCGGGGCGTGGCCTACCACACGCGCGTCGAGATCTCGCAGCAGAACTGCCACCCGTTCCACTTCAGGAACGTGCCGCTGGTGCTGGCCCACAACGGCGACCTCGCGCGCTTCACCGACATGAAGCCCTTGCTTTCTTCTTCGATCAACCCTGCTTTTCTTTCCCAGATCCACGGCACCACCGACAGCGAGTGGGTCTACGCCCTCATCGTCTCCCAGCTCCCCGACCCCCACCGCCATCCCAGCGCCGACGAGCTCGCCAACGCCGTCGAGCGCTCGCTCGACATCATCCGCGACGCGCGCAAGAAGCTCGGCATTGCGATCTCCTCATCGCTCAACCTTTTCATCGCCGACGGCACGCAACTCGCCGCCGTGCGCTACTGCTTCGACTTCGGCTGCTTCCCCACCGAAGACGCCGCGCGCCTCCACGAAGCCAACCTCTCCTACCTGTCGCTCTGGTACACCGCCGGCCGCGACTACGGCCTGCACGACGGCGAATGGAAGATGACCGGCGGCTCCGACAACGCGACATCCATATTGGTAGCGTCAGAGCCCCTCACCCGCGACACGGCGGCCTGGGTGGAGGTGCCCGAGTACTCGATGCTGCACGCCACGATCAAGAAGAATCGGCCAGCCGTCACGATCCGAGATCTGCAATGATCTGCCCGCTGCGCGCAACCTCGAGGTTGTCGCCTTCCCTGTCCGCACCCCGCAGCCGCGCCTGGCTGATGAGCCGCGTGAGATGCCGGTTGGTCTGGCCGAGCGAGGAGAGAAGGCTCTTCTGAATGACGCGATGCAGCTTGGTCGAAGTGGGGCTGCTGCCGAAGTAGAGCTTCTCGAAATCGTTGGTGGGAATCTCCAGCAGCACCGCCTGCTCGCGCACCACGGCATCGGAGCCGTGGGTGCCGCGCTCGAGGGCGCTCATGTAGCCGAGGAGCTGACCTGGGCCGAGGACGGCGATGCGGCGCTCGCGCCGCGCGTGCTGGGCGCGGATTTCGACGGCGCCCCGGACGACGATGAAGCAGGCGCTCGAGGGTTGGCCGGAATTGAAAACGGCGTGGCCGCGCGGGAGCTCCAGAACCGAGGAGATCGAAAGGATCTCGGCGAGCTCGCTCTGATCGAAGCCCTCGAAGAACGGCAGGCGCGGCAGGAAGGGCTTGAAGTCGAAGGAGGCCTGCTTGAGGCGCTTCACCTTCGCCAGCGGATCGGAATCGTGGTCTGTCCCTGATTTCGGTTTGTCCTCGGGAGCGGCGACTTCGAGGACTTTGGCGTTGAGCGCGCGCAGCTTGTCCGAGAGAGCGAGGGTGACGGCGTGCTGGATGCGCAGCGCCGCGGGCGCGCGCTGGGCGACGAGCGAGCGGAAGTCGTCGCGCTCGATGAACCAGCCGTCGAGCTTCTCGCTGGCGGTGACGGTCGCGGTGCAGGTGCCGCGCTCGAAGAGCGCCATCTCGCCGAAGACGCTGCCGGCTTCGAGCCTGGCCACGGTGAGCTTTTCGCCGCCGGGCAGGAGGACGGTGGCTTCGGCGGCGCCTTCCTTCAGGAGGTACGCGCCGCGCGAGGGATCGCCGTAGCGCACGAGGCGGTCCCCCTTGGCATGGGAGATGGGGCGCGCGACCGCCAGCAGCAAGTTCCGCGCCTCGCTGTCCAGGCGTTCGAGAAAGCTCACCCGCGCTCGAGGGTCTTCTTCATGACGGCGCAGCCCTGGTCGATCATGGCGGCGATCTGCTTGCCCATCTCGTTCGGCAGGAGGTCGGCGGTCCAGACGGCGCGGGTGCGCTTGCCGCCTTCGGCGAATACCTGCATCGATGCGTTGTGGTGAGTCAGGCGGCCGCCGGTGGCGGACCAGGCGAGCCGGCGCGCGGCGTCGTCGAGATCGACGATCAGCTCTTTCACCACCATGCCGTTGCCGAAGGTGACGATCCGGGCGCCCTCCTCCAGGCGACAGTCGGTGACGAAGCCGGGCACCAGCCGCTTGTGCAACGCACCGACGTCGCGTACCGCGTCCCAGACCGCTTCGGGACGGGCGTCGATCAGGAACTCCCGACGGATCGAAGCCATGTCGGGCGAGTGTACACTCCGCCCGTTCCGCCTCTCCTTCCATGGATCAGCCCCTCCCCCAAACCCTGGAACAGATCGACCCGAACCGCGTGGTCGCGGTCGTCGCCACGGTGGCGCGCGAAGCGCGGCCGCACGTCGAGGCGCACGTCACGCTCGACAGCTCGCTCGAGCGCGAGCTCGGGCTTGACAGCCTGGCGCGGGTCGAGCTGGTGCTGCGCCTGGAGCGCGAGTTCGAGGCCAGCCTGCCCGAGCAGGCGCTCGCCTCGAGCGAGACGCCGCGCGACCTGCTGCGCTTCCTGCTTGCGAGCCGCGGCCACGCGCCGCAGAGCGCGGAGCGCACGCTGGCGCGCCTCGCGCCGATGCCAGAGATGCGCGAGGACGTGCGCCCGCCCGAGCACGCGCAGACGCTGATCGAGGCCCTCGAGTACCACGTCGAGCGCCAGCCCGACCGGCTCACGATATTCCTGTACGAGGAGCAGAAGGAGACGCAGATCACCTACAAGGATCTGTGGGAGGGCGCGATCGCCTACGCGGCCGGGCTCGCCGCGTCCGGGCTCCAGCCGGGGCACAGGGTGGCGATCATGCTGCCGACGTCGAAGGAGTATCTCTTCTGCTTCTACGGCACGCTGCTCGCCGGCGGCATCCCGGTACCGCTCTATCCGCCGGCGCGGCTCACCACCATCGAGGACCACCTGACGCGCCACGTCGGCATCCTCAGGAGCTGCGGAGCGGCGCTGATGGTCACGATCCCGGAAGCGAAGGCGATCGCCTGGCTGCTGCGTGCGCAGGTGGAATCGTTGCGAGCGGTCATGGTTCCGGCGGATTTTCCTTCAAAGGCAAGCTTTGTCCCCGTAAAGGCGACGTCGGGCCAGATCGGCTTCCTCCAGTACACCTCGGGCAGCACCGGGCAGCCGAAGGGCGTGGTGCTGACGCACGCCAACCTGCTCGCCAACGTGCGCGCGTTGGGCAAGGCGGCGCGCACCACGTCGGCGGACGTGTTCGTGAGCTGGCTGCCGCTCTACCACGACATGGGTCTCATCGGCGGGTGCTTCTGCACGATGTACCTCAGCTTCCCGGTGGTGCTGATGTCGCCGCTCGCGTTCCTCGCCCGGCCGAGCCAGTGGCTACGCGCGATCCACCGCCACCGCGGCACGATCTCGGGCGGGCCGAACTTCTGCTACGAGCTCTGCCTGCGGCGCATCCCGGACCACGAGCTCGAGGGGCTCGACCTCTCGTCGTGGCGCTTCGCCTTCAATGGCGCCGAGCCGGTGAGCCCGGATACGATGGTCGGCTTCACGCAGAAGTTCACCCAGTACAAGTTCAACCCCAACGCGATGAACCCGGTGTACGGCCTCGCCGAGGCGTCGGTCGGGCTCACCTTGTCGCCGGGCGAGCCGTGGCAGGTCGACCTGCTCGACCGCGAGCACTTCTCGAGCACCGGCGAAGCGGTGCTCGCGCGCGAAGGCGATCCCGCGCCGCTCAAGGTGGTCGCGTGCGGCCGGCCGATCCCCGACCACGACCTGCGCGTGGTCGACGGCGCCGGGCTCGAGTTGCCCGACCGCTCGGAGGGCACGCTGCAGTTCCGCGGCCCTTCCGCGACCACCGGCTACTACCGCAACCCGGAAGCGACCAAGGCGCTGTTCGACGGCGAGTGGGTGAACACCGGCGACCGCGCCTATCTTTCCGACGGCACGCTGTACATCACCGGGCGCGAGAAGGACATCATCATCCGCGGCGGGCGCAACATCAGCCCCTACGAGCTCGAAGAGGCGGTCGGCGACATTCCGGGCGTGCGGCGCGGATGCGTCGCGGTGTTCGGCTCGATGGACCCCGCGAGCGGCACCGAGCGCATCGTGGTGCTGGCCGAGACGCGCCAACAGGATTCTTCAGCAGATGATTCCATAAGACGGCGGATCAACGATCTGGCGCTCAATCTGATCGGCGCGCCGGTCGACGACATCGTGCTCGCGCCGCCGCACACCGTGCCCAAGACGTCGAGCGGCAAGATCCGCCGCGTCGCGGCGCGCGACTACTACGAGCGCGGCCCGGAGGCGGTCCGGCCGCAAGCGGTCTGGCTGCAGTTCATCCGCCTGGCCGCGGCCGGCGTGGCGCCGCAGCTGCGCCGGGGCTGGCGAGTGGCGCGCGGCATGCTGTTCGCTCTGCGCGCCTATGCAGTTTTCTTGATCACGACCCCGTGGATATTCGCAGCGGCGGCGACTCAGAACGTCGGCCTGACGTGGAAAGTGGGCGGCGTCATGACCCGAGTCTTCCTGCGTCTCGCCGGCCTGCCGGTGCTGGTGCGCGGCGTGCAGAACATCCCGCCCGGGCCGGTTGTGCTGACGGCGAATCACACCAGCTACCTCGACGCGCTGGTCCTGGTATCGATCCTCGGCCCGCGCAATTGCTCCTTCATCGCGAAGCGCGAGTTCCTCGCCAACCCTCTGATGCGCCTGCTGCTCACCGGCTTCGGCTGCGTGTTCGTCGAGCGCTTCGACGTCCAGGCCGCCGCCGGGCACGCCGACGAGCTCGCCGAGGCGGCGAAGCGCGGCCAGTCGCTGGCGATCTTCCCCGAGGGCACGCTGCTGCGCCGGCCGGGCCTGATGCCGTTCCGCACCGGCGCGTTCCAGGTCGCGGCGCAGGCCGGCATCCCGGTGGTGCCGGTGGCGATGCGCGGCGTGCGCTCGGTGCTGCGCGACGGCACCTGGTACGCGCGCCGTCACCCGATGGCGGTGACCTTCGGCGCGCCGATCGCGCCCGACGGCAACGACTGGAACGCCGCGGTGCGGCTGCGCGACCGGGTGCGCGCGGAGGTGCTGAAGCACTGCGGCGAGCCCGATCTCGCCGAGACTCTCTAGGTAAGTACGGTCCTTACGAATTGCTCGAGCGCATCGAGCGGCGCCGGGTCTCGAAACAGGCGCTCGCGGCTCGATTCGATGCGCCGGCGCAGCGTCTGCCGGCGTCCGGCGTCGGCGGCCAGCGCGGCGGCGAGCTCGACGTAGGCCTCCTCCGAGGGCGCCACCAGCTCGTCGAGGTCGAGGCGGCGCAACGGCCCGCTCGCGAGGCGGCCGCGCAGGAAGCGGCCCTCGCACGCGACGATCGGCAGGCCGCATTCGAGCGCATGCACGGCGGTGTTGAATCCCGAGAAGCCGATCGTGTCCAGGTAGAGGTCGGCGCGCCGCAGCAGCGCACGGAACGCGCCGGTGGCTTGCCACGGGATGAAGACCACCTGGCGCTCGAAGTCCACCCCCGCGCGGCGGAAAGAGTCGCGCAGCCGCCCGTTCAGCTTCTCGGCGAGGGGCTCCGGACGGCTGCGGAAAAAGACGAGGCGCGAGTTCGGCACGCGCCGCGCGATCTCGGTGAGCACGCGGTCGTGCTGCGGAGCGTATTTGAACGCCGTGCCCGGGCAGACGAGCAGCAGCTCGTCCTTTCGCAGCTCGAGGCCGGTGAAGCGGCCGGATTCTTCTTTTCCGGGAGACAGCGAGCAGCCGAGGTTCGGCAGGGCAATCAGCTTCTCGGTGTAATTGGCCTGCGCATCGGGCGGCTCCAGCCCCTCGGCGGAGAGGTAATAGTCGATCGTGGGCAATCCGGTCGTCTCGGGATGTCCCCAGCTCGCCGCCTGCACCGGGGCGAGGCGCATCGAGGCGAGCTTCGCGGTCGTCGCATCCATCCCGATCTCCGGGTAGATGAGGAGGTCGAGCCCGGCGGCATGGATCAGCGCCGCCCACTGGTCGAACGGCCGCGCGCCAGAGTGGAACTGCGCGGCGCGCTTGCGCGCGAACGCCGTCTCTGCGTCGTCGCCGCCGCCCAGGTGGAAGATGTGGAGCTCGCTGCGCGCGGCGAGGCGCTCGACCCAGCCGCGGAGCAGCGCCATCCATACCGAATGCTCGTAGATGTGCGCCGAGACGATGCCGATCTTCGGCTTGCTGCGGGCGCGCTTCGTGGGCGGCGCAAGACCGGCGCGCGACTGCCATCCGCCCATCTGCTCGGCGCACAGCTCGCCGTACTCGGCGAGGAGCTCGCGGTTGGGCGATTCCTGGTAGGCGAGGTAGAACGGCTGGTGCACGCCGACGGCCAGGAAGGCGTCGGGCCGCTTGCTCGCCGCGAACCATTTACGCAGCGACTTGAGCTCGGCGGCGAACGCGCGCCTGCGCTCCGCCGGATCGATGCCCGCGCCGTACACCGCGGGCAGATGCGACATGGCGCGCGCCCAGCGCGCCTCGGCATAGTCGGGCCGCGCCTCGATCGCCGCCTTGAACTCGGCGAGCGCGGCCTGCCAGTTGCCGAGCCCCATGTGCGCGTTGCCCGCCTGGAAATGCGCTTCGGCGAGCCGCGGGCTGAGCTTGATCGCACGCAGCAGGCTGGCCAGCGCCTCCTCGTAGTTGCGCTCTTCGACCAGCATGAGGCCGATGCCGTAGTGCGCCTCGGCGAACGCCGGCTCGATGCGCGCCGCCTCGCGGTAAGCGGCGAGCGCCGCCGGCCGCTCGCCGCGGTCGCGGTAGGCGCTGGCGAGGTTGTGGTGGGCCGCAGCGTCCAGGGGCTCGAGCTCGACCGCCCGGCGCAGCAGAACGATGGCCTCATCCAGCCGCCCGCGCTGGGCGAGCTCGCTGCCGAGCCGAAAGCAGTCTTGTGCGCCCGCGGGCAGCGGCGTCTTGCCGCGGCCGAGCAGCCACTTCAGCACGGCGGCTGCAGCGTGCCGTCGACGCAGGTGACGGCGTGGCCGCCGATCTCGATCTTTTCGCCGATCCTTACCGAGACATGGCCGTCGCGGCCGAGCTGCATTCCCTGGCGGGCGACATAGGAGCTTCCGAAGCGGCCGGTCTGGCGGGTTTCCTTCAGGAACTGAGCGACGCTCAGGTTGCCGCTGCCGCAGACCGGGTCTTCCGGAATGCTGTGCGCCGGCGCGAAGGAGCGGACGTGGATTGCGCTCGCGCGTTCCCCCGAAGGCGCAAACACCGTCGCGCCCGAAACGCCCAGCGACAGGCTCCACTCCGCGAGCGCCGTCATGTCGGGTTTCAGGTCGGCGAGCGCGCGCGCATCGTTCATCTCGCCGACGACCCACACCGGGCCGACGTCGACCTTGATGACCTTGCCGCCCGGGACGAGCGTTATGGAGGGAATGTTGTTGCTCAGAGATTCGGTTTTTGCAGGCGGTCCGCGCAGAAAGATCCGGCCGTCATCCTCGACCGAGAGCTCGATCAGCCCGGCGCCGCATTCCTGCAAGAGCTTTTTCTTTTTCGCGACGAACCCGGACTCCAGGGCAGCGTGGGCGGAGCCGATCGTCGGGTGCCCGGCGAACGGCAGCTCGTGCTTCGGGGTGAAGATGCGCAACCGATAGTCGGCCTTCGAGGATTTGAGCAGGAAGGTCGTTTCGGAGAGGTTCGTCCAGCAGGCGATGCGCTGCATTGCCTCGGTGTCGAGCGCCTCCGCGCCGACGACGACGGCGACCGGATTGCCCAGAAAGGGCTTGTCGGTGAAGACGTCGACCTGCTTGAAGCGCAGACCCGGCATGGCGCAATTATTCGCGGCTGGCGCGGATCTGGCTAGCGACAGAGTTACTTCAGGATCCTGAGCAGATTGTGGTGCGCGTCGGTGAACACCGGCAGGCCGGGCCGGTCGGCGATCTCTTCGGCCGCCTCGGCGACGTGCGGCGAGGCGAGGAGCTTCGGGTTGCGCGTCACGATGACCTGGTCGGTCGAGGAGTACCAATACTCGGCGCCGTCCTCGCCCTCCGGGACGTCCGAGATGTTCACCGCCTGCAGGCCGAACTCGCCCGCGACGCGCTTCACCACCGGCAGCAGGTCGATGAAGCGGTTCGTCGCCTGGAACACGATCACGCCGTCCGGCTTGATGTGCTTGAGATAGATCGCCATCGCCTCGCGCGTCACCAGGTGCATCGGGATCGAGTCGCCGGAAAACGCGTCGATGCCGAGCACGTCGTAGCCGCGTGGCGGTTCGCGCTCGAGCGACAGACGGCCGTCGCCGAGAACGATTTCAGTTTTTGCTGAGGTATCCTGCAAAAACGTAAATTCGCGCTGCGCGATGCCGACCACACGCGGACTGATCTCGTAGAACACGAGCCGATCGCCCGGCTTCATCCAGGCGGCGATCACGCCGGCGCCCAGGCCGACGACGCCGACGGCAAGCGGCTTCTTCGGCTGTATCTCGCGCAGCGACGCGAACACCCGCCCATAGCCCGAGCCCGGCCCGAAGTAGTCGGCGGGCGTGTTGCGGAACGAATCGCCGAGGAGCTGCCCGCCGTGCATGATGGCGCCGTGGTACATCGAGCGGTACGGCACCGGGCTCGGGTGGTCGGCGGTGCGCACCACGCCGTAGAAATCGCGCTCCATGACGCGCACCCCGTCGGTGTATTCCTGCACGCCGCGAATCACGAAGGCCGCGCTGACGACGGTGACCGCGACTCCGACCCAGCGCATTCTCCTGATCAGTACGATGACCGAGCCTAGAGCGACGAGCGCGATGCCGAGCTCGAAATAGCCGGCCAGCACCAGCGGCGCGACGATCGCCACCAGCACCGCGCCGAGCGCGCCGCCGAGCGAGATCATCAGGTAGAAGCGCGTCAGGTGCGCCGGATCGGGCTTGAGGCGCGCGAGCTCGCCGTGGCACACCATGCACGCGGCGAACAGCCCCGCGAGGTACAGCGGCGCGGCGAGCCGCAGGTCGAGCGAGGGAATGGCGTAGGCCATCAGCGGCACCAGCACCACCAGCGCGCCGACGTACGCCGGCCGGATGTACCAGCGCGGATGGTCGAACGCCAGGATGAAGCTGACGAGATAGAGCGCGAGCGGCAATACCCACAGGAACGGGACGCTCGAGATGTTCTGGGTGATGTGGTTGGTGACCGCGAGCAGCATCACCGATCCCATCGCGGCGAGCGCCAGCCATTGCAGTTGTGTTTTGGCAGAAACACTCTCTCGAGGTGCGGACTTCGCTACTGCATCGAACCCGTTCACGGAGAGCCAGGCCGTGCCGGCGCAAAGAAGCGCGAACGCCCCGAACAGGAACGACCACGTCCAGCCCAGCGTCTTCAGGTCGAACGCCGGCTCGAACAGCACCGGGAAGCCGAGCAGCGCGAGGAGCGACGCGAAGTTGGAAAGCGCGAACAGGCGATAGGGCACCACGGTGCGAAAGCGGCGCCAGTACCACGCCTGGAGCAGCGGCGTGGTGGTCGAGAGCAGGAAGTACGGCAGGCCGATGGTCGCGCCGAGGAGGAGCAGGATGCGCAGGATCGGCTGCTCGTCGCCCTGCGGCTTCCAGCCGCTCGAGGCGAGGATCGGCAGGCAGAGGAGCGAGGTCGCGAGCAAGCCGACGTGCAGAGCAGCCTGTCGACGCGGCCCTAAGCGCGTGGTCCAGTCGGCATAGGCGTAGCCCGCGAGCAGCACGCTCTGGAAAAAGACCAGGCACGTGGTCCAGACCGCCGCCGAGCCGCCGAACCACGGCAGGATCTGCTTGGCGATGATCGGCTGCACCAGGAACAGCAGGAACGACGAAAGAAAAATCGTCGCCGCGTAGGGCAACGTCTCGAGCAGCGAAAGGCGAATTACTTCAGTACGGATTTTAGGGTCCTGCCCATTTCAGCGGGATTGCGCGTCACCTTGATCCCGCACGCTTCCATGACCGCCAGCTTCTCCTGCGCCGTGCCCTTGCCTCCCGAGATGATCGCCCCGGCGTGGCCCATGCGCTTGCCCGGCGGCGCCGTGATCCCGGCGATGAACCCGACGACCGGCTTCTTCATGTGCTTCTTCACCCATTGCGCCGCGTTTTCCTCGTCCGAGCCGCCGATTTCGCCGACCATGATGACCGCTTCGGTCTTGGGGTCCTCGTTGAACATCCTCAGAACGTCTATGTGCTTCAGCCCGTTGACAGGATCGCCGCCGATGCCGACGCAGCTCGACTGCCCCAGGCCGAGCTCGGTGAGCTGCCCTACCGCCTCGTAGGTGAGCGTGCCCGAGCGCGACACCACGCCGATCGGGCCCCTCTTGTGGATGTGGCCGGGCATGATGCCGATCTTGATCTCGTCGGGGGTGATCACCCCCGGGCAGTTCGGCCCGACCAGCAGCGTGCGCTTGCCTTTCATCCGGTCCTTGGTGCGGATCATGTCGCGCACCGGGATGCCCTCGGTGATGCAAATCACCAGATCGAGATCCGCGTCGACCGCCTCGTCGATCGCCGCCGCGGCGAAGGGCGGCGGCACGTAGATCACGGAGACGTTCGCGCCGGTCTGCGCCTTTGCATCTTTGACCGTGCCGAAGATCGGGATGCCCTCGAAGTTCTCGCCCGCTTTCTTCGGGTTGACGCCGGCGACGAAGCACGCCTTTCCGTTGGCGTAGGCGCGGCTCGTCTGGGTGTGGAACATGCCGGTCTTGCCGGTGATGCCCTGCGTCATCACCCGGGTGTTCTTGTTGATGAGGATGCTCATTTCTTTTTCTTCTTCGCCTTCTTGGCTTTCCTCGCCTTGGGTTTCGGCTTGGGTTTTGCCTTCTTCTTGATGGCGCCGACGACCTTCTTCGCCGCGTCCGCCATGTTGTCCGCCGAGATGATCGGCAGGCCGGAGTCCTTGAGGATCTTCTTGCCCAGGTCCTCGTTGGTGCCTTTCATGCGCACGACCAGCGGGATCGAGAGGTTCACCTCGCGCGCCGCAGCGACGACGCCGGTGGCGATGGTGTCGCACTTCATGATGCCGCCGAAGATGTTCACCAGGATGGCTTTCACCTTCCTGTTCGACAGCATGATCTTGAACGCCGCGGTGACCTTCTCCGCGGTCGCGCCGCCGCCGACGTCGAGGAAGTTCGCCGGCGAGCCGCCGAACAGCTTGATCGTGTCCATCGTCGCCATGGCGAGGCCGGCGCCGTTCACCATGCAGGCGATGTTGCCGTCGAGCGAGATGTAGTTCAGCTCGTACTTCGAGGCCTCGATCTCGAACGGGTCTTCCTCATCCAGGTCGCGCAGCGCGGCGAGGTCGGGATGGCGGAAGAGCGCGTTGTCGTCGAAGTTGAGCTTCGAGTCGAGGGCGACGACTTGATTTGAATTTGTAACTATTAATGGGTTTATCTCCGCCAGCGAGGCGTCCGTCTCGTCGAAGCACTTGTAGAGCGCCTTGAAGATCGCGCGTCCCTGCCCCAAAGCGGACTGCGGAATGCCGATGGCGAGCGCGATCTCGTCGGCGTCGGCGTCGCTCAGGCCCCGCACCGGGTCGATGAACACCTTGTGGATCTTCTCGGGGGTCTTCGCCGCGACTTCCTCGACGTCCATGCCGCCTTCGGACGACGCCATCAACGCGACCTTCTGCGTGCCGCGGTCCACGACCATGCCGACGTAGAGCTCCTTCCTGATGTCGGCTCCCTCTTCGATCAGCAGGCGGCGCACTTTCTGGCCGCCGGGACCGGTTTGATGGGTTTTCAACTGCATTCCGAGGATCTGCGACGAGAGCTTCTTCACTTCGTCGAGGCTCTTCGCCACCTTGACGCCGCCGCCCTTGCCGCGGCCGCCGGCGTGGATCTGCGCCTTCACCACCCAGACCTTGCCGCCGAGCTTCTTCGCCGCCTCGACCGCTTCGTCCACGCTGAAAGCGGGAAAGCCGCGCGGCGTGGGGAGGCCGTACTTGCGGAAAATTTCCTTCCCCTGGTACTCGTGAATCTTCAAGCCGCCTTACCTCGGTACCACTTGGGGTACCACTTTTTCACCGTTTCGCCGGAGGTGTCGAGCGCGTGGCACTGGTCGAGCTGGAACGGCTTGCGGCCGTCGGTGCGCTCTTCGGGCATCTCGCCGGCGAAGGTCTGGATCGCCGCGGTCGGGAAGCCG
>Ga0105340_1000270_pt1 | contig 25509 bp, 18 predicted proteins | sample EasRivMeERMLT700_FD_89676 | JGI IMG/M metagenome (GOLD analysis project Ga0105340, IMG submission 89676) | Soil microbial communities from meander-bound floodplain in the East River, Colorado, USA - East River MetaG ERMLT700 | ecosystem: Environmental > Terrestrial > Soil > Floodplain | place...
AGCCTGGAGCCGCATATCGACGCGCCCGTAGTCACGCAATTCGAGCGCCTGGTAGGCCGCAACGGCTGTCTGCTGGAGGGTCGCCATCGTTTCCTCGCTCAGATCCGAGGCGATCGCCGACTTGGTGTCTCGGTACGCCTTCGTCCCCTTTCCCCACTTCACTTCCGCCGCCGCAATCCGCGGCGTGCCGTCAGGAAGCTTGGAGAGATCGAGTTCGACCACCGGCAGCGCCTCCGGCTTGTCGTTGCCGAGGACCCCGACGTACATCTCGCGGCCGTCGATGTACTCCTCAATGAGGACCGGGGAATCGAAGTTCGCGTGCAACCAGTCCATCCGCTCCATCAGCTCGCGGATCGAATTCACCACTGCGCTGAACTCGATGCCGATCGAGCCATCCTCTCGCGCCGGCTTGACGATGACCGGGAACTCGAGATCGTGCGAGAAATCGAGGCGGCCGCGGAACGACTTGGCAAACGTGGGGGTATGGATGCCGTGGAAGGCAAAAATCTTCTTCGCGATCGCCTTGTCCTGCGCCAGCATCAGGCCGTGGGTTCCCGACCCGGTGTATTTCTTTCCAATCAGCTCAAGGAAGCCCGCGATCTTGAAATCGGCAGTGTCGTCGTCGGCAAATGATTCAACCAGGTTGAACACGAGGTCGCAGTCGACGCGCGCGAGTCCGAGCAGACTCTTGATCGTGCCGTCGATCTCGTACATGACCGGCTCGTGACCGAGCTTGGTCAGCGCGTCCGCGACCTCCTCCTCGACTTCCTTCTTGTCGAGCGTACGGACAACGGGCGACTTGTCGCCGGCGACGGCTTCCTCGCCCTCGTCCATGAGGACACGGTCGTAAAGGACGACAATCTTGAGTTTGCCCATCAGGTTTCAAACCGACCGCTGGTGAGGAAATTCATCGCCAGCGTTGTCGCGAGCACCGTGACCTCGACGAGGTATCGCGGCTCCTCGCCCACCTCTCCCCATAGGTTCATACGCTGGCAGGTCCGACAAATCGAGTCGATGAGCCCGCGGACAATCGGCCGCCGGACACCTGTCCAATACGTGATCTTTTCAACCAGCTCAGGCGTATGCCTGCTCACAATATCGGCTGCGGGCTTCGATTCCTTGCGTTTTCGCGTCAGGAAAATCTGACCGAGGTGGCCATCGAGGGCGATGTCGATACGCGCCTGGCGCTCCTCCTCGGCCTGACGGTAGAACTGCTCCACCGTCACGCTGATGTCTTCCGGCGTGATATCGACCTCGCCAGTGTTGACGATCGGCTCCACATCGGCGACGGCGCGCGCCACCCGCTCCACGTAGCGGAGCTTCTGCATCGCCGGCCAGCCCTTGTACTTGCGGCGCCACCCCGAGCGCGGCGTCAGCCACACGGCAAACGTCTCGGCGAAGTCTTCGTCGGGGTGTTTCTGTGCATACCAACCTTCGATGTGCCGCACATAGTGTCTGCTGAACGGCACCGGGCGGTAGTCATCGCGATAGGGGCGAAAGAACGGACCGAAGAGCCGTCGCCACTCGGGTGTCGTGTAGAGACGATAGGCGTAGTTGAACACATGCCCCGCCTCGTGGCGCATGTACATCATGATTTGACGGTCGCTTTCGAGCGCGTCCACCGCCTTCTCGAGCCGTCGCAGCTTCGCATCGGCCAGATAGAACGGAATCCCGAGCACCGGCTGCTGATCGGGGCACCCCCATTCATCGGTCAGGTAGCAGACCGGTCGAAACTTCCGGAGACCACGGCGCTCGAGCTCCTTGTACAGCTCGCTGATGTATCCCTCAACCGGGGAGCCTTCCACTTTGAGCCCGAGCTCGCTGACCTTCTTGCCAAGGACGCCACGAATCTCCGGATCGAGCGATTCGAACTTGACCACGTGACGCCGATTATAGATGCGCCCGCTGCCTCTGCATTTTCGTACTGGTGCGCATCGTGCAATCGGGGGAGGTCAGGAGACATGTTCATGGCAAGCGTCACCCTCCGCGATCTGTATGTAGCCGAGTTGCACGACCTCATGAATGCCGAGAAACAGCTCCTCACCGAGTTGCCGGTCATGGCGGCGCGCGCGACGTCGGCGCGACTGCAGCACGCGCTCGATGAGCATCACGCCGAAACAAAAGTGCACCTCGAGCGGGTACGCCTTCTGATTCAGCAGTTGAACGAGCCCGCGCGCGCCATTCCGAGCAGCGCCATGGCCGCACTGATCGAGGACGCCAGGCGTCGTTTCAGGGAGACGGAACGGGGTGACATTCTCGACGCAGCGCTCATTGCGGCCGCTCAGCGCATCGAGCACTACGAGATGGCGTCCTACGGTACCGTCCGCAGCTATGCGGAGTCGCTTGGGGACTACGAGGCCGTCCAGATCCTGCAGCAGACGCTGGACGAAGAGGGACACACCGATCACACGCTCACCAAGCTCGCCGAGCGCGGGATCAATCAGGCGGCCAGTGAGGACCTCGTCGAAGACGCCACGCGGTACCGGTCACGCTTGCGATACATCGCGGCAAAGGATCTGCCGGGCGCCCGTGAAGAAGGCGATCTCCACCTTCACAACCACGAAGGCGGCGAGCATCTTGGCGTCCTCGACGGGTTCATCGTGGAGAGCCAGTCGGGCCGGCCGCTTTACTACGTCATCGACTCTCGCGGATGGTTTGCCGGCCGCCGCTATGTCGTGCCGGTCGGCCAGATTGAACCATACGAGGGGGCAACGGCGCTGCACACGACGCTGACCCGCAAGGAGCTTGCGCGGTATCCCGAGTTCAGCCCGAGCGCGTTCACCGCGATGGATGACAGCGACGCGTTGCGGTACGAACGGCGCCTGCACCGTGCGTTCGCGCCGGACACGAAGCCGTATGATGGCCGGCCGGTGTACGAAAATCTGCCCTTGTACCGCACACCCGTCTGGCTGAAAACTGGGGTCTGGATGAGCGAAGCCAGTGGCTATGCGGTCGCGACCCAACGCTCCGACTCTGACGTCATCGCGGTGCGCCCTGTACCGCCGCCGACGCCGGCCACGGGCGCTTACGAGCGCACCGCGGCTCCGAGCCTCGGGAGCGAGCTGGTGATGGCGCGCGGTGAGCCCGAAGGCAGCAGCCCCTCGACTTCGCTCGGGGCGGGCGAGGAGACGGACGGACACGTCCCTGACAGCGGAGACATCAATCCACGAGCCACGGAACAGCCGAAAACCACCAATCCGCGAATCGAGCGGTACCAGGACCGGTAAATCCCAATCCCAACAATTCAGCTTGAATTGCTTGGGATTGGGATTTGGATCTTGGGATTTGGGATTTGGGATTTACTTCGGCCCCAGGCCGTCGTCGCCGTTTTTTCCCTGATCGCGGCTGCGTTCCTCGTCCGTGTGGCGCCCGGATCGGTCCCAGTCGCCCCGCGCCTGGTCGCGGTTTGGGTTGCGGTACGTCGGCTCCGTGTGAGCCTGTGTAATTTCCGAACTGATCTCTTCGAGCACTTCCCGGCGCGCAGTCTGAGCCTTCTTGAGCTCCTTGCTCTCCCGTGCCCTACGATTCGCCATGACGACCTCCCAAATGCTCGTGTAGAGCACCGGAAGGTGCAAAACGGACTCCTATTCTCAAGTCCCAACTACCAATTCCCAGCTCCCAAGGAATTCACGGCCTTCCTTCTTGGGAGTTGGAGGTTGGGGTTGGGAATTTATGCAGAGCACTCCCCGTCCATGACGACTGGGTCGAAGGCCTGGCTTTCACCGAGATCGATGAAATCGTCCGCGGTCGTGTCCTCCGGACGCAGCTCGACAAGGTCCTTGAGCCGCTCGGTCGCCACCGCGGGTGCGATGCGGCGGTAGAATGCGCCGAGTTCTTCGGTTTCGCTCTCCCGCTGCTCGCGATACAGCGCGAGAAGGCGATCCACCGCATCCGTCATCCGGCGCGCAGGGATTTTCGCGACGACCTTCCCGAAATGAGCCCCCTCATCGGTAACTCCGCCACCCACGAGCACGAAATATTGCGGGAGCGCCTTACCACCGACCTTCCGCACGCTGCCTTGAAAGCCGAGAGACCCGATGTGATGCTGTCCGCACCCGTTTGGACAGCCGCTAATCCTGATGATGCCGGACGGAACGAGATCGACAAGGTCCGGACGGGCGCTGAAGTACTCGGTGAGCACGCGGCCGAGGCCGCGCGACTGCGTCACCGCCAGGCGGCATGATTCGGCGCCGGGGCAGCTCACCACGTCGCTGAGCGTGAGGGCATCCGGCGCATCGAGTCCCGCGGCCACGAGCCGCTGATAGAAGGGTTCGATCGATTCCGTCTTGATCCATCGGAAGAGCACGTTCTGCTCCACCGTCAGCCGCATCGTGCCGTCGCCGTACGCCTCGGCGAGATCCGCGAGGACGCGCATCTGACCTGCTGTGAAGTCGCCAAGGGGCAGTCGCACGATCAGGTGGCAATACCCGGCCTGGCGCTGCCTGCTCACGTTGTTCCGCATCCAGCGGAGGTAGGAGTCCGGGAGCGGCTGGAGCCGCACTGTCCCGGGATGCACCCCGGGGCCTCGCATCGGCGTCACCGCCATTGCGGCCACCTTCTGCAATGTGGGAGCGGCAGCAGGTGGCCAATCGGGCGCGCTTTCGGGCGCGACCGCGGCGGAGTCGAACGGCAGGCGGGCACCGCCTTCGCGGCGAAAGCCCTCCAACTCCTCTTCGAAATGCGCCCTGAACGCATCCCAGCCGATCGCCCGGATGACGAATTTCATCCGGTTCCGCGACGGATGTTTGTAGTCGCCGTACTTGTGGAAGACGCGGATCACCGCCTCTGCCACGTCGAACATCTCCTCGACAGGGAGGAACTCGTACAGCACATAGCCCGACACCGGGAGGATCGACGTGCCGCCAGCGACGGTGACTTTAAACCCTTTCCTGCCGTCGACGATGCGGGAGCGCCAGCCAATGTCATTGATCGCGGTGACCGCGTGATCCTCGGTGCACCCTTCGAACGCGATCTTGAACTTGCGCGGCAACACGCCGCTCAGCGGGTGACGCAGAAAATAGCGCGTCAGCGCTTCCGCGTACGGCGATGGGTCGAAGATTTCGTTCTCCGACGTTCCCGCGTACGGGCATCCGGTGATGTTGCGCACGGAGTTGCCGCAGGCCTCACGCGTGGTCAGCCCTTCCTCGGCCAGCTCGCGCATCGCCGCCTCGACGTTCTTCAGCAGGACGAAATGGAACTGGATGTTCTGTCGGGTGGTGATATGGCAGAAGCCGCGCGAGTACCGCGAAGCCACGTCTGCAAACGCGCGCATCTGCGGCGAGGACACGATTCCCTGCGGAGCCTTGACGCGCATCATCTGTACGCCGTCCTGACGCTGACCGTACGTCCCGCGCACGAGTCGGAACCGCCGCCAGACGTCGGGGGCCATCTCGCCGCTCTCGAACTTGCCCAGCATCTCGACGAACTCGTCGATGTCGTGCTCGCTGGCGAAATCCAGGTTGGCACGCCCTATCGTTTTCGGGTCATCGATTGCGGCCATACTTCACCTCATTGCTCCCGGGTTCTTCTTCCGTGGGCGCGGCAGACGCCGTCGTCAGCGCTTCTCGAACCCGCACCACTTCACCAATTACCATCACACCCGCAATGCCCTGCGGCAAATCGGTCTCACCGAGCTGGGCCAGCGCGCCCGTCCATATCCATTGGTCGGGCGTCGATGCGCCGCAGACGATCGCGGCCGGCGTGTCTGTCCTCCAGCCCCGCGAGATGAGCGTCGCGGCGAGCTGACGGCGACCCGTGAGGCCCATGAGCACGACGAGCGACACCGCATTCGGTTGAACGGCTGCGAGTCCCTCGCCGAACGCGTCTGGGGCGTGACCCGACAATACGAGAAAGCCTGATGCCGCCCCACGGTGCGTGACCGGAATGCCCGCGAGCTCGGGCGCCGCGATCGCCGTGCTGACGCCTGGCACGACTTCGAATGGAATGCCCGCCATCGCGAGCGCCAGCGCCTCTTCGGCGCCGCGCCCGAATACGAACGGGTCGCCCCCTTTGAGCCGCACGACGCACTTTCCACCGCGCGCCGCGCGAATCATCAGACGATGAATCGTTTCCTGGCGGACGCTCTCTCGGCCCGCGCGCTTCCCCACGCAGAAGCACTGCGCCTTCGTGAACCGCCGCAGCGCGCGCACATCGACGAGCGAGTCATAGAGCACGAGATCGGCTTCCTGAAGGTGCCGGACCGCGCGCAGCGTCCAGAGTTCGGGGTCGCCAGGGCCCGCGCCCACAAGCGAGACCCGGCCTACCATGGCTTCGCCATTAAATCCCAAATCCCAAGTCCCAAATCCCAAATCACAATGCACCTGCCTTCGTACTCGTTGGGGTTTGGGTTTTGGGATTTGGGTTGTGGGATTTACCTTCGTACAACCGGTTCAAGGTCTCCAGCAGCTGGGGGCGTCGCTGTTCCATCGGTACCAGTTGCTCGCGCCACGAGCGGCGTGCTTCGTCCGACGCCTCCATCCACGCGTCGAGCTCGCGCGGCAGCCACACATCGAGTGCTTCGCGCAGGAGGCCCGCCAGCGCCGGGGCACGGCCGTCGGTCGAAATAGCGATCGTGACGCCGTCGCGCCTCACCACTCCACCCAGAAAGGCCGTCGCATGCCGCGGGTCATCAACGGCGTTGACGAACACCCGGCGCGTCTCGGCGGCCGCCTGCACTTCCCGGTTGACATGGGGCGGCGCCGCCGCCACCACCCACCACGCGCCGTCGAGATCGTGTTCCTCGAACGCCCGCCGGACAATCTCGATGCCTTCGCGCTCGATCTCGGGGCGAATGTCCGGCGCCACAACCGTGACCCGCGCGCCTGCGCTCAACAGCGATTCGAGCTTGCTCGCGGCGACACGTCCGCCACCCACCAGCACCACGCGCCGCGACTCGAGGTTGAGAAATGCTGGGAACATGGCACTCACACTGACGCCGGAACTTTCAAATGGGAGCCAATCACGCGGTCGAAGTCGGCCAGCGAGCGGCCGATCTGCGTGGGCGCCGCGACGCGGTCGCGCACGATTTCAGCGGTCTTGTAGCCGTTGCCCGTGATGCAGACCACCACTGATTCGTGCGGACGGATGACACCGCGCTGGATCAGCTGTTGGGTCGCGGCGAGCGTGGTTCCACCCGCCGGTTCGGTGAAAATCCCTTCCGTGCGCGCAAGGAGCTGAATGGCGTCGAGGATCTCTTCGTCCGTCACCATGGCTCCGGCGCCGCCCGTCTCGTTCACCACTTTGATGACCTGGAAGCCGTCCGCCGGGTTGCCAATCGCGAGCGACTTCGCAATCGTGTTCGGCTTCACCGGATCCGGAAATTCCGCGCCCGATTCGAGGGCGCGGATGACGGGCGCCGACCCCGTGGGCTGGGCCGCGTGTATGCGTGGCAGCGTCCCTTCCACGAGACCGACGTCTCGGAATTCGCGCAGGCCCTTGAAGATGCGCGGCAGGAGCGTCCCTCCGGCGACCGGCGACACGAGATGATCGGGGAAGCGCCAGCCAAGCTGCTCCGCCACCTCGAAGCCCATCGTCTTTGCGCCTTCCGCGTAGTAGCTGCGCAGGTTGATGTTCGCGAAGCCCCACCCGTATCGATCCGCGATCTGCGTGCACAGCCGGTTCACATCATCGTAGTTACCCTCGACGGCCACGACGTGCGGTCCGTAGATCGCCGAGCCGAGAATCTTGTTCGGCTCGAGGTCGTTCGGGATAAAGACGTAACACGGGAGACCCAGGCGCGCGGAATGTGCCGCGACACTGTTGGCAAGGTTGCCGGTCGACGCGCATCCAAAAACCGGGAAACCGAGCTCCACCGCGCGAGTCGCCGCGATTGAGACGACCCGATCCTTGTAGGAGAACGTCGGATGATTGACCGAGTCGTCCTTGATGTACAGCTCCGACAGTCCCAGCTCGCGCGCGAGACGGTCGGCCTTGACGAGCGGGGTGAAGCCGGAATTGAAACCGGTCTTCGGCGATTCAACAGGGAGCAGCTCCAGGTAACGCCACAACGACGGCGGGCGCGATTCGATCGCCTTGCGGCTGATCACTTTCTTGATCGCCGGATAGTCGTAGGTAACCTCGAGCGGCCCCAGGCATTCCGCGCATACCCACAGCGCCTGGGCCGGATACGTGGCACCACAGAGATGACACGTCAGTCCTGACACGAATTTCATCACGTTCTCCCGTGGGCGGATGCCATCGCGTCGCGCATCACGTTCGATGACTGGTGCACGGCAAGCGTCCTGACGGTCACCGGGGATCCGGCGGCTTCGCACGTCAACTGCAGAAGCCGCTCAACTCGCGCAAAGTCGCGCCGCGCCAGAACAGCAACCGACGGACCGGCGCCCGACAGGCAGGCGCCGAGCACGTCGGGATCGTCAATTGCGAGCACCGCGCCAAGATGCGGCACCAGCGCCGCACGCGCCGGCTGGTGCCAGCGATCCTGCATCGCCTGCCGCAACCGCTCGTACTCACCGTGCTGCAGCGCGTGCACCAGAGACAGTACCCGCTGCAGATTGAACACGGCGTCCTTCCGCGACACCGACGGCGCCAGCGCCGCTCGCGCCTTGGACGTCGCAAGACCTGTAAACGGCGTCGCAACAATCAATCGCAGATCCTCTGGCCACGCCCATCGGAGCGTGTGCAGCTCGCCGCTTGCCGTTTCGCTTTCAACAACCGACGTCATACCGCCAAGCAGCGCCGCCGCCGCGTTATCGGCGTGTCCTTCAAGCGATGTCGCCACGGCCAGCAGCGTGGTCTCGGGGACCGGCCCGGTCACTTCCTCGAACACCCGCAAGCCAGCCACTGATGCCGCGGCGCTGCTGCCAAGACCGGCGGCCATCGGGATGTCACTCTCGACGTCGACGAACACGGTTGGCACGGGGGCGGCTGCGCGCCGCGCGATCGCGGCGAATGCGCCCTCCACCGCGTTCCCACCGCTGACGGGCGGCCGGCTGTTCGTCACAACGAGCCGCGCTCCCCCGTCGGCCCGCACATCCACGATGCGCACGCGCAGGTAAAGCTGGACCGCCACGGCAAGCGTGTCAAACCCCCCGCCAAGGTTGGCGACGGAACCGGGAACGACTATCTCGTTGTTCACACTGTATTTGTGATTGGTGATTGGTGATTGGTGATTCGGGCACGTCCAATCACCAATCGCCAATCACCAATCGCCAATCACCAATCGCCAATCAAAAAGTAAAAGGCCCGCCGAAACCGTTCTGGTCGGCGGGCCTGGTGATGTCGGTGTCCTACCGGGACCGTTATGCCATCGACCAGGTCGCACGAGCCATGCTGTAACACATACAGACGTACGCGCAGGCACGCGGCGCAGGGACGGCCACACAGAAAACCGGTGAGGAAGCTAAAAACATTCGGAAAATCATACGCCTAGCAGCATCGGCAGGGCAAGGGGCGGATCCGAATGGCACTCGGCGCCGGCAATCGCCCTAAGGGCCGTATTGAGCGCGAATTCCTCACACGGCTCGACCGTTACGACGAATACGAGCGCGTCTTTGGGATACCCGGGATCCTGCAGCACCGCGTCGAGGTTGATGCCCTCCCTCGCCAGTGCCGAGGCGATCGATGCCAGGATCCCCGGCGCGTCCCGCACGACAAAACGGAGGTAATAGGGTCTTTCGGACGTGGCGACCAGGGTTCCTGCCTCCCAGGCGCGGGGTGCAGGTAGTCCAACGCCGGGGACCAGAGGACTCGGCCTGCCCTCCGGCGCCCGGTTTGGACCTGACGTCCGACGTTCTACGAGCGCCAGCAATTCCGAGACAACGGCAACCGCCGTCGCCGGCCCTCCAGCCCCTGCGCCGCTGAAGCTGCTCGAGCCGCCGTACCGTCCGCACAACGTGACGATGTTGTCGGCGCCATCGTTGCGGCCAAAGCTCGAACCGGCAGGCACGAGCGCCGGACCGACGAAGGCGTGAAGGGCGTCCGTCCCGTCTGCGGCGGCTTCAACGAGGGCGATCTGGCGAATCGTGCAGCCAAGGCGTGCCGCATACCGGAAGTCGGCCGCGGCAATCGATCTGATCGATCGCCGCGGCACCGCGGCCAGCGGCAGGTGGCGCCCGAAAGCGATGCCGGCCAGCACGACGAGCTTCGCCGCCGCATCATCACCATCGATGTCGGCGCTGGGATCGGCCTCCGCGTAGCCCAGGCGTCGAGCCTCGTCGAGCACCGCATCCATTGACGCATCTCCGGTTTTCATCCGGCTCAAGACGTAGTTCGACGTGCCGTTGAGAATGCCGATCACGCGCGTGAGGGTGTCGCCAGCCAAGCCTTCACGAACACCCTGGACAAGCGGGACTCCACCCCCGACAGCTGCCTCGAATCTGATCTGTGCGCCTGTCGAAGCCGCCAGGTGCAGCAACGCCGGGCCTTCGGCGGCAAGGAGCATCTTGTTTGCCGTCACTACGGAAATGCCACGCTCGAGCGCCCGCCGCACCCAGTCGCCCGCGGGACGAACCCCGCCCACCACTTCGACGATGACATCGGGGTCTGATGCAAATAGCTCGTCGAGATCCTCGGTCCACGTCACGGACTCAGGGACCCAGTCCGCTCTTTTTCGAGACACGCGACGGTTGAAGACGTGCGTGAGTTGCAGCCGCCCTCCAAGCTCGGGCCGCTCGACGAGGATCCGAGTGACGGATCGCCCGACCGTGCCGAAGCCAAGCAGCGCCACCTGCAGCGGACGCAGCGCAGTGCCGGCCACACCGACCGAATCCCGATCCACGACGAATGCGTAGTTGCCGTTCACGATTGCTCCTCATGCTCCACGCGAGGTCCGATCAAGCCGGACACTACCCGTGCGGGCAAAAAAAAACCCGCCGACCTCGTAGGGTCGGCGGGTTTTGTATCCCTTGCCTTGCGGCCTGCTTTACATCAACTGCAGGCTCTCGTCCGGCCGACCCTTCTCTCTACACACGCCCGCATTTCCATGCGAGTCGTGCGCATGGTCGTAATCGACGTGGCGGTCGGGCGGCTGGTCACTCCGCGTAGTCTATACGGCTACGCCGGCAAATCCCAAATCCCAGATCCCAAAACCCAAATCCCAAGGCGAAATCCCAAAGGCAGCCGTTATGATTTGGGATTGGGGATTTGGGATTTACCGAGGCAACATAGTCCTGTGCCGGACATTCCATTCACGATTGGGATCATTCAGGACCACGCGACCGACGATATCCCCGGCAACATTGCTCGCGCCGAACGTCTGGTTCGTGACGCGGCGCGGAAGGGGGCGCAGATCATCTGCCTGAAGGAGCTCTTCAACGCGCCCTACTTCTGCAAGGCGCAGCAGTGCGACCGCTTCGACCTGGCGGAGCCGATTCCCGGCCCGACCACCGAGCGAATGCAGGCGATTGCGCGCGACCTGGCCGTCGTCATCGTCGTCCCGATCTTCGAACGTCAGACCGCCGGGGTCTATCGCAACTCGGCCGCTGTCATCGACGCGGACGGCGCTCTCCTCGGCGTCTATCGGAAGATGCACATCCCGGACGACCCGCTGTTCTACGAGAAGTACTACTTCACGCCGGGAGACGGGCACCTCGACTATCACGGTGAGAAGCCCGGCGAGGCGAACGGTTTCAAGGTCTGGCAGACACGCTACGCGACGATCGGCGTATTAATCTGCTGGGACCAGTGGTATCCGGAGGCGGCACGCATCACCACGTTGCTCGGCGCGCAAGTGCTCTTTTACCCCACGGCGATCGGATGGCATCCGGCCGAGAAGGACGAATGGGGCGTCGCGCAGGTGGAGGCATGGCGCACGATTCAGCGGTCGCACGCGATCGCCAATGGTGTGTACGTCGCCTCACCGAACCGCATCGGCCACGAGGACGAGCCGGGCACCAGAGGCATCACCTTCTTCGGCCATTCGTTCATCGCGGATCCCTTCGGCCGCTATGTCGCCGAAGCCGGGGAGAACGAGGAGATCGTCATCGCCCGCTGCGATCCGGGTCTCATCGAATCGGTGCGCCGCAACTGGCCCTTCCTCCGCGATCGCCGCGTCGACGCGTATGGGGCGATTCTGAGTAGATATATCGGAACCTGAGGAGATCGTGGTGTTCACGCTTCTATGTTCTCGCTTCTCAGTTCGTGTTCATGTTCGTTGTTCGGTTCAGCGTTCGGGGTTCGGCGTTCGCGGTTCGTCAGCGAACAGCGAACATCGAAACATCGAACAGGGAACCGGGAACGGAGCACCGAACATGAACACGAACTGAGAAGCGAGAACATAGAAGCGTGAACACTCCTCGTCTAAGGATGCCAGCTGAGTGGGAGCCGCATCGCGCAACCTGGATTAGCTGGCCGCATCACGAGCCCGACTGGCCGGGCAAGCTTGGCGCCATCCCATGGGTCTACGCCGAGATCGCCCGCGCGATCGCGCCGCACGAGCCGCTCGAAATCCTCTGTCACGACGATGCAGTGCGAGAGAGTGCCCGTCTCACGCTCAATGCGCACGACGTACGCAGCGATCGCATCCGACTGCACGTGGTGCCTACGGACCGCGTCTGGCTTCGTGATTCGGCGCCAACCTGCACGATCGACGAGCGCGGGCGCGTCGTTCTCGTGAACTGGGCCTTCAACGGGTGGGCGAAGTATCCCAACTGGACGCAGGATGCCGACGTCGGGGCCGCAATCGCGCGCATCACGGGACTGCCGCGCGTCGAACCGCGTCGCCCTGACGACGAACGGCTGGTGCTCGAAGGGGGCGGCATCGAGGTGAACGGCAACGGTCTGATGCTCGTTACCGAAGAATGGCTGCTCAGCGATGTCCAGGTGCGCAATCCAGGGATGACGTGCGACGACTACGAGCGCGCCTTCGCCCAGTGGCTCGGCGTGACCCGTACGATCTGGCTCGGAGAAGGATGCGTCGGCGACGACACGCACGGCCACATCGACGATGTGGCGCGATTCGTCTCCGCCGACACGCTCGTCATCGCCGTTGAGGACGACCCTGCGGATGAGAACCATGCGCGATCGATCGACAACATGCGGCGGCTCGAGCTCGCGTCGCGCACGACGAACCGACCCCTGCGGATCGTGAAGCTGCCGTTTCCGCGACCCGTGACGATGAACGGCGAACGGCTCCCCGCAAGTTACGTCAACTTCTACATCGCGAATGGGGTAGTGCTTGTTCCGACATTCAACGATTCGAACGATCGCGCTGCCTTGAACGTGCTGGCAGATCTCCTGCCCTCACATCGCGTCGTCGGTATTCACGCCGTGGATCTCGTGTGGGGTCTCGGCACGCTGCATTGCCTTACGCAGCAAGAGCCTCGAGGCAATCCGTGATTCGTCATTGCCGATTGGTGATCAGTGATTGGACAGAAAAGAGCTCTTTCCACCAATCACCACTCATTAACCAGTAATCACAAATCATGAGCCGCGGTGTGCGCTCCTGCACACCAGCCCGCACACCAGCCAGCGCGCGCGCACGAGTTGACGACCTGCGACCGCAATTGTCCAGCAAACCGCGGCATTTCGGTCGCCAATTCAGTGGAATGAATGGTGCACGGCCCCTCGGGAACTTCCGTGAAACCACATCTCAAACGCGTCGCGGTGGCGATCCTGGCGGGTGCGGTCGGTCTGGTCGTCAACTACGCCATGACGCGCTGGGCCTTCCCTTTCGCCGCCGGCCGGGTCGTGACGCTGCCCATCGCCATCCTGCTTGGCCCATGGACCGGCGTACTGGCATCCCTCATTGCATGCTCGCCCTTTCTCACGACCGGGCCGTTCGTCGTGGGCATTTCTGTGCGCGTCGCAATATTGACGCTCGAGGCGCTCGTGATCGGGGTCTCCACCCGGCGTCGACAATCGCCAATCCTGACGGGCGCATTCTTCTGGATCGCCGCGACGAGCGCGTTCGTGCTTCGTCCCGACTGGCTCGGTGCGGCAAGCACGATGCCCGCATTGCCACTGGCGTTTCAGTCGCTGCTCAACGGCCTGCTCGGGGTGGTCCTGGCCACGCTCGGCGCGGCAATCGTGTCGCAACGCCTTTTGTTCGTCGATGGTCTTGCCGATCGACCGCGGCGCCTTCGCGCTTACGCCTTCGAAGCCTTCGTGCTTGCGGCCGTCGTCCCCGTGCTGCTCCTCAGCGCCGTGACCAGCCAGCTCTTGTCCAGTCGTCAGGAAGCCGAAGGTCGCGCCCAGCTCCAACTCATCGCTGGAACGGCGCGTGATCACTTGAACGAACACCTCGAGCAGCACACACGCGCGGCCAGCGCTCTCGCGACAACGCTCGTCACCGACACCGATCCAGATCACCGCGCCAGGATTCTGCGCGATTTCGCCAAGGTCTACCCTGCCATAAGGCGCGTGAACCTGTTCGATGCCGCGGGCACATTCGTAGAGGGCAGCCTCGAGGTACCGCTCGATTCTCCGCTCCGCGTAAGCGGCATCAGGGAGCGGGCATTTTTTCCCGAGACGCTTCGAACACGCCGACCTGTGATTTCCGATGTGCTGATTGCCCGCTCCGACGGCACGCTCTCGGTTTACATCGTGGCGCCCGTCGTCCAGTCAGATGACACCGTGACGGGCGTATTGGCAGCCACACTCGATCTGTCAAAACTGCAGGAGTTCGTCGAAGGCTACCGCGGCTCGCTTGACTCCACGATCACGGTCGTCGACAACAGCCACCACGTGATCTCGGTCAGCGCGGGTTCCGGCCGACGCGTGATGGAGGATCTCTCCAACGATCCGCTGGTGGCCACTCACCCTGGGCTCGCCACGGCAGCGTATGACTACCTTCCAGCGGGGGAATCGGGACAGCGAGCCAGTCACGCAGCCGCCGTCGCCACGCTCACGGGCCCCGGTTGGAAGGTCTTCGTCGACGAGCCCGTCGTCAGCATGCAGGTGCAGACGACGCGGTACTACGCGTTCACGGTGGCGCTGATCGGACTGGCACTTTGCGGCGCCGTGCTGGCGGCCGGGCGCTTCTCTGGCGCGGTCACCGAGCCGCTCGAAGCGCTCGTCAAGGTCGTGCGGCACATTACGTTGCACCAGGCGCCGATGGCGCTCCCGCGGGCAACCTCGCTGGCCGAGGTGTCGGGCCTGGTCGATGACGTCAACCGGATGCAGGAGCGGCTGGCGCAGTCGTACCGTGAGCTCGGACAATCGCTCGCGGATCGCGACAATTTGAACGGCGAACTGCAGCAACTGACCGAAGACCTCGACCTGAAGGTGCGCGAGCGCACGGTGGAGCTCACCGCGGCCAAGCAGATGGCCGAGGACGCCAGCCGCGCCAAGAGTGAGTTCCTCGCGAATATGAGCCACGAGATCCGCACGCCGATGAACGGCATCATTGGCATGACCGAACTGGCCATGAACACCGCGCTCACGCCGGCGCAGCGCGAGTACCTGCAGACCGTGCATCAATCCGCTGACACGTTGCTCGTCATCATCAACGACATCCTCGACTTCTCGAAAATCGAAGCGGGCAAGCTGAACGTCGACGCGATCGACTTCTCGTTGCGGACAATGCTGGATGAGACGCTGAAGCCCCTGGCGCTGCGAGCGCACGCCAAGCAGGTGGAGCTGATGATCCATGTTCGGCCCGACGTTCCGGACGCGCTGGTCGGCGACCCTCTCCGCCTCGGGCAGATTCTGATCAATCTTGTGGGGAACGCGATCAAGTTCACCCAGCACGGGGAGATTGTGGTTCGTGTCGAATGCGAGCCGCTTGCCGACGACAGGACGTCGCTGCGGGTCACGGTCGCGGACACCGGCGTCGGCATCGCCTTCGATAAGCAGGGGGCGATCTTCAGCGCTTTTACACAGGGCGACGGATCGACAACGCGGCAGTACGGTGGAACCGGGCTGGGCTTGACGATCTGCAAACAGCTCGTGGACCTGATGGGCGGCCAGATTGGGCTGGAGAGCGAGCCGCACCGCGGGAGCGCCTTCCGCTTCGTCGTCGCCCTACCGGTGAGCCAACGACCCGTCTCAGCCCACGTCCTTCCGCAACGCGACGAGCTATTGAACATGTCAACACTCGTCGTCGACGACAACGCCACGAACCGGCGCATCCTGGTCGAGCTGCTCGCGAGCTGGGGCATGACGGCCGTTGAGGCCGCCGATCATGCCGAGGCCGTGCGCGCGGCTGAGGCCGCATCCAAACCGTTCGCCCTCGCGCTCATCGACATGCATGTTCCAGGGTCATCGGGCGACGAGATCGCCGCAGCGCTGCGAAACTCCCGAAGCTGCGCATTGGCGCCGATGCTGCTCTTGACGTCGGCCGACCAGACGCATGCGCGCGCGGGCGACACGACAATTGCCGGGTGTCTGGTGAAGCCGATTGGCCAGTACGCGCTCCTCGACGCCATACGCCGCGCGATAGGCGGCCACACGGCGCCTGATTGCCAGCCGGTGGCGCCCGCCGTCACGCCCAGGCGCGCCGCGCGCAGCCTGCGCGTGCTCGTCGCAGAAGACAACCCGGTCAACCAGAAACTCGCGCAGCATCTCCTTGAGCGACGGGGTCACACATCGATCCTCGTCGCCAACGGGCGCGAAGCCGTTGATGCGTTGCGAGCCGGCGATTTCGATCTGGTGCTGATGGACCTGCAGATGCCGGAAATGGACGGCTTCGAGGCGACGGCCGCGATACGAGCGCGGGAGCGCGACGCGTATCTCCGACGCGTGCCGATCGTGGCGCTTACCGCCCACGCGATGCAGGGCGATCGGCAACGGTGCATGGACGCGGATATGGACGGCTACGTCGCGAAGCCAATCAAACCGGTCGAACTGTTCGAGGTGATCGATCGAGTCATCGCTGCCGCCTCCACGCCAGCCCTGGTGTGACGCTAACCCTAACCCTAACCCCGAACCCCTACCCCCTAACCCCTTCCCCCTAACCCCTACCCCCTACCCCCTACCCCCTATCCCCTACCCCTACCCCCTAACCCCTTCCCCCTTCCCCCTTCAGGCTCCAAGTGTGCGGATCCGCACACCGCACACCGACCCACGCGCCCACATAACGCGGTTTCTTGTCAATTTCGCGCGGTTTCTGACCCATTGACCGGGAATGGAAGCTGCACCGATTGGCAGGTTAAGCCATGCGCATCAAGAACCGCCTGCTCTTCCTGGCCGCCATAAGCGTCCTGCTGGTGTGCTGGACCAGTTACCTCGTCGTGTCGACGGGCCGTTACACGCGCGAAACCGAGCAGCGCATCCTGACCAACACAGTGCCGGCAATCGAACTCCTTCAGTCCGCAAAATTCAACGGCCTCCGCGCGGTCGCGTTGTCTGCCGAGTACGGGCTGCTTCGGTCGCTGAATACGGACGAAGCTGCGCTGGACGACACGGCAGAGCAATTCGCTGAAGCGACCCGCGATCTCGACGCAGCGATCGACGGCCTCGAGGCTGTCTGGTCGCGAACCGGATCGGACCCGGCTGGTCTTCGCGAGATCGTCGACGCCACCGCCCACATCAAGGCGCTCGAGGCGCGATTCACGAGCGGCCAGGCGCTCTCCACCGCGCGTGCAGATCAGGACGAAGCGCGGGCGACCGGCCGCACGTTCACCAGCGCCGTCGATCGCACGATCCTCGACCAACGGCGTCGCCGTCAGACCCAGAGCGAGGATGTGATCGCGACCGGCAGCCGCGCGATCAGCGTCGGGCTCGCGGGCCTGATCGGGTGCGCGGTCTTCATCCTTTGTGGAGCCCTGGTCATAGGCCACTCGATCTCACAACGTGTCCGCGTGTTCCAGCGCGCCGCGGCCAACATCGGGCGCGGCGACTGGAGCACAACCGCACCCGTGAATCCACGCGACGAGTTCGGCGAGCTCGCCGAGAGCCTCAACCAGATGGCCGCGGATCTCCAGACGCTGAACGCGGAGCGCGTGTCGGCGACCGTGGAGCTCCTCAACGCCAAGGAAATCGCCGAAGACGCCAGCCGCGCCAAGAGCGAGTTTCTCGCCAACATGAGCCATGAGATCCGGACGCCGATGAACGGCATCATCGGCATGACGGAGCTCGCCCTTAACACGCCGCTCTCGTCCGCGCAGCGCGACTACCTGGAGACGGTCCATCGGTCGGCCGAACACCTCCTCGTGGTCATCAACGACGTGCTCGACTTTTCGAAAATCGAAGCCGGCAAGCTGCACATCGAGGCCATCGAGTTCTCGCTGCGCACGGTCCTCGACGAAACACTGAAGCCGTTCGCGATGCGCGTCCACGATAAGCAATGCGAGCTGATGGTCGACGTCCGCCCGGGTATTCCCGACGCGCTCGTCGGCGATCCGCATCGCATCCGCCAGGTGCTGGTGAATCTCGTCGGCAACGCCATCAAGTTCACCGAACGCGGCGAGATCGTCGTGCGGGTCGAGCGTACGGGACTGGCTGGTGACGATCGCGCGTCGCTTCAGTTCAGCGTCGTCGACACCGGTATCGGGATTCCACTCGAAAAGCAGGCGACCATCTTCCGCGCGTTCACCCAGGCCGACGGGTCGACAACGCGGCAGTACGGCGGGACCGGCCTGGGGCTCACCATCTGCCAGCAGCTCGTGAAGCTGATGGACGGGCAAATCTGGGTTGAGAGCCAGCCGCAGCGCGGAAGCTCGTTTCACTTCAGCGTGACGTTGCCGATCAGCAAGCGGCCGGTCACGGTGCACGTGCTGCCACAGCCCGACGAGCTGGTGGATATGCCGACGCTCGTCATCGATGACAGCGCCACGAACCGCAGGATCCTGGTCGAGCTGCTGGCCAGCTGGGGGATGCCCGCCGTGGCCGCGGCCAACCGCGAAGAGGCGCTGCGAGCGGCCGAGACCGCCCAGCGGCCCTTTGCGCTTGCGCTCATCGATATGAATCTCCCGGGCGCAACGGGCATCGAAATCGCCGCGTCGCTGCGCAACTCGAAGACCTGCTCGACGTCCGCCATGCTGCTGCTGACGTCGGTCGACCAGCCGTACGATCGCGCCGAGGAAGTACCGGTGAACGGGTACCTGGTGAAACCGATCGCCCAGCATGCACTGCTGGGCGCAATACGCCAGGTGATCGGCGCGCGCGCGACACCGGACCGCGAGCCGCTGGCGCCTGCGGTGACGCCCATGCGCGCGGCGCGGCGTCTGCGAGTGCTCGTCGCCGAAGACAACCCGGTGAACCAGAAGCTCGCGCAGCATCTTCTCGAACGCCGCGGCCACACGCCCATCCTGGTGACGAACGGCCGCGAGGCGGTCGATGCGTTGCGGACGGACGCGTTCGATCTGGTGCTGATGGATCTGCAGATGCCGGAGATGGACGGCTTCGAGGCGACTGCGTCGATCCGGACGCGCGAGCGCCAGGGAAGTGCCCCGCGCATCCCGATTGTCGCCCTCACCGCTCATGCGATGCAGGGCGACCGTCAACGGTGCATGGACGCCGACATGGACGGCTACGTCGCGAAGCCAATCAAGCCGGTCGAGCTGTTCGAGGTGATCGATCGTGTCATGGCGTCCGCCGCCTCGTCAGCCGTTGCGTGACATCCCCGCGCAGGGCGCGCACGCTCGCTCAGATATCGACGTTCCCCTTCGGATCCACCTTCACTACCGGCACATCGACGACATGCTCGGCCACGAACCAGACCTGCAGCTCGTTCGTGCGAATGACCTCGCTAATCAGAACGTCGTTCGTCCCCTCGTCGCCACCCTGCGACGCAATGCGGGCCATCGCCCGCGCCTCGCGCAGCACAACTTCGTGCCCATGAAGCAGCCGTGAAATCTGCACCGGCGCCGGCTCTCGTCCTCGCGGCGGCCGAGGAATGAGTGTTGTCTCGGCCACGTCGTGCCCCATTGCCACGCTGATTCCGCCGAGCAGCTGAATCCGCTCGGCAAGGATGTCCACCAAGTCGTTCTGCTCCTTGTAGTGCTTGTCGAACAACAGGTGGAGCTGGTAGAAGGTCGGACCCGCGACCTGCCAGTGGTGTTTCTTGTACATGTCCCGCAAGGTCATCGTGTCTGCGAGCACCTGATTGAGATTCTCAACACTTTCCTTGCAGGTGTTGCGATCCAATGCGATCGGCATGTGAACCAGGTGGCCGAATGGCTGCACCTCGTGAGCGGTCTGCTTGGTGATTGGCTGCACCTTGCGGAGGATTTGATCGACGTCGAAGCTCTGGCTCATGAATGAGTCCTCCTGAGCCACGGTCCCGTGCAGACGCGGTGCCGTCACACCGAAACGGCAGGATCAAAAAAAAGACCCTGGCGCCGGAGCGCCAGGGTCGCGGATCAGAAACCGCCGTTCGGGAAATCTCGCTAATTCACGGCGAAGCAGTACAGCAGGCCCGCGCCGCCCGTGCGCACGAGCGCCTCCTGGCTGCAACCCTGTGAGGGATGGGTGGAGTTCCACGAGGAGTTGCCGCCGCCCTGCTTGTCGTGATGGCCGAGCTGGGCCGTACCCATGTTGTTGCTCGTCCAGTTGTTGCACGTATGGTCCATCGCGTCGGGGAATGCGGTCCCGTCGGGTCGTGATCCCGTGAGGATGTCGTGCTGATTCGGCATATCGCCGACGCCGTTGACGCGCTCTTTCTTTTCGTTGAGTGAGACCTGCTTGCCGAGAGCGTTTCCGATCCTCGCCTGATCGATGGTGTCGCCGTGAAGAGTGGCGAGGTCCCGGGCGATCATCTGGCCGTTGGCGTTGTACCAGGGGCCGGCGCCAATGCGATCGCGAGCGTTGATCGCGGGCATTCCGTCCTTCGCCGACTGGCTCAGGTAGGCGTGCCATGTCACGCCGCCACGGCCTGCCGCAGTCGCGAGCTGCGTGCAGTACGCATCTGCGCCAGCGAGGCCGCCGTAGTTGGCGCCGTCGCCCTTAGGCGCGCTCGTGATGAAGAACGACATCGGCTGCGGCGGTGCGGCCGGACCACGGCCCGCGCCCTGTCCGCCAGGTGCCGGTGGCGCGCCGCCACCCTGCGCAAAAGCCGGGGTCGAGGCGAGCGCCGACAGCGCGAGCGCCGCAAAAATACGAATCGTCTTACCCATCTGGGTTCTCCTTCTCTGGAAGTGATGAACTTGGAGCTGTTCGCGTTGCCGGGCCAGAGAGTAGCACAAGGCCGTGTCAACTGTTTCGCTCGTCTTCCTCAGGCACTCACCCGGAGTACGCTTTCGATGCCGGCCGCTGCGGCATCCGCCCCTCCTTCTGCGCGAACGATCGCCGCAACCTCGGACGCGCGGGCCCGGTATGCGTCGCTTCCTAGGAGGATACCCAGCTCATGCGCAACGCGCCGTTCCCGATACGCCCCTGGCCACACCGTCCGCGCGACACCGAGATTTACGACACGGAACGCGTTGTCCGGCTGATCGTGACCGTGCGGCACGACCAGCATCGGCCGACCCGCCCGCAGCGCCTGCCCCGTCGTCCCCGCACCTACCTGGTGCACCACGGCGCTTGAACGGGGCAGCAGGAGCTGGTGTGGCGCGCGATCGATCACCATCACATCGCGCGGCAACGGGCCTTTCGGCCGATTCTGCTCGAAGCCTCCGGTGAGCAGGACGGCACGGACCCCAAGCCGTGCAACGGCCTTCATGCTTTCTTCATAGAAGCTTCCCGCAGCGCCGACAGCCGATGTACCCAGGGTAAACACGACGGGCGGAGGACCCGAGAGCAGAAACTCCTCGAGATCGGGTTGCAACGCATCGGGACCGTTGTAGAAGACGAAGCCGGTGGTCACGACGTTCGCCGGCCAGTCCGGCTGCGGCGAACCAAGCACGCGCGAGAACAACGCCAGCGTCAGCGTTGGCGAAAACTGCCCTTCGAACAGCGGGTGGGCGCTTGGGGGAAGGCCGAGCTCGGCTCGCAGCGTGTGAACCGGCTCCATCCATCGCCTCGTCGCACGTCGCACGGCATGGCCAATCAGGCGCCCTGCCCAAGGTCCGAGCCGCCGCAGGTGAACGAGGCGTGGGGCCGCCGGAAGAACGGGCAGCTCTATGGAGGAAAAAAAAGAGATCGGCGCGAGGACTGTCGAAACCCACGGAAGCCGGAGGGCCTGGGCGACGATTGGTGCGGCAAACGTTATTGGATGCGTGACGATTAGATCGGCGCCGCGCGCGGCGGCTTCGAGCGCTGCATAGTCCGCACGCAGCGAGGGCATGAGCAGCCCCGCAATGATTGCCTCCGATCCCTTGATCGGATCCATCAGGCGCGCAATGGTCGCGCGGTCGTCCGGATCGATCTGCGGGCCAACCGGATGAAACTCGAGGCCAAGACCCTCAACCACATCGCGGTAAAACTCGGGCATCGCCAGCACCGGCTGATGGCCGCGGCCCTTCAAGGCGAGCGCGGTGCCGACGTACGGATACACGTCACCAAACGATCCCCAGCTGGTGAGGAGGATGCGGGCCACTACTCGGGACTCGGGATTCGGGAGTCGGGATTCGGGATTCGAGGTTCATACCCGACGCATTGGAGAACGGGCAGCGGCGGGTATCGAGCGAAGCGCGGATCGGTGAACGATAAACGGCAGAGATAAAACACCGATCCTCGTGACGAGGTCACCACCTGCGCGTGCGCGCAGGTGGCGCATAGTCCCTCCCGCTCCGGGTTGGTGGATGGTGGTTGGTGGTTAATGGCTTAACCCCTAACCCCTGACCGTCACCGGGCGGCGGAAGTCGCAGCCGCCTTGCTGATCACGTTCTTCGCGAGGAAGGCTTCAATTGCGGTCCACGCGCGCAGCACCTGATCACGCTCGAAGTTGCCGTGCCTGCCGCCGGGGATCGTCACCAGCTCCGCGGTGCCGCCGGCCCTCTTCAAGGCGTCGATCTCCCGGACTTCCTGTTCGTAGGGCACAACCGGATCCGCATCGCCGTGAATGGCGATCACCGGTGGGAGCCCGGCACGGACGTAGGTCATGGGCGACACGCGCGCCGCGATTTCCTTCCGATTCGGCTGTCCGCCAATCCACGTGATTGCGTACCCGCGTGCCGGGTCGTCAACGAGCGTCGTGTAATCGAAGACGCCGTACCAGCTCACAACAGCGGCCACTTTCAACGGCTCAGGGCCCGGGCAATTCCGATCGAAACCGGCTGACTCCGGGACCAGGCCCGTCATCAGGGCAAGGTGCGATCCCGCCGACTGGCCGGTCACGATGATGCGTTCCGTGTCGACGTTGTATTCCTTGGCGTTGCGAATCACCCAGCGCAGCGCGCAGCGGGCGTCCTCGACGGCCGCCGGCGCGAGCGCGACGCCGCTCGGGCGGTATTCGACGTTCACCGCGTTCCATCCCATCTGGACGTACGGCATGACGTTCAACGCGGCCGCCTCTTTCTTGGCATTCACGCTATAGCCGCCGCCATGCATGAAGATCGCGGTCGGCAACGGCCCCGATGCCTGGGCCGGACGATAGAAATCCAGCTTCAGCTCCATGCCACTCGCAGTCATGTAGGTGACGTTGGGGGTTACGCGATAGCCAGTCGACACGTACGCCGCAAACGATGCTGCCTCACCCGCCGGACGCTGAGCTAGCGCCATCGAACCCGGCGTCACCGAGAGCACGCCGACCAGCAGCGGCAAGAATCCCAAGCGTCTGACCATAAACCCTCCTGTGGGCGGACATGCTACCAACCGGATTTCCCCGTTGCAATGGAATGGATTGGGACCTGTCCTGTTTTGGACAGCAGTCCGGTCGGCTCTTGCGTACGATTTGGTCCATGGCCAATGTAAAACTCCATGAATTCATCGGCACCAATCGCGAAGAAATAATCCGCCGTTGCCAGGCGAAAGTGGTCACGAGGATCGCCACTAAAGGGGCTACAGGGGCTACAAAAACACAGGGCACTCACGGAGTCCCGCTTTTTCTGGATCAACTGGTCGGAGAGTTGCGCTACGGACCGTCGCACACCAGCGAGATCAGCAAGAGCGCGATGAAGCACGGGCACGACCTCCTGGTTCAAGGGTTCACCGTGTCGCAGGTCGTGCACGACTACGGCGACGTCTGTCAGTCCGTCACCGATCTGGCAATGGAAACAAATGCCCCGATCGCCACCGAGGATTTTCGCACGCTGAACCGATGCCTTGACGATGCCATCGCGGGTGCCGTCACCGAGCACGCGCGCGAACAACAGGTCGGCCGCGACGGAGAGTCAAATGAAATGCGGAATTTGATCAACGCCGCCATCACCGCGTTCGAGGTGATTCAGACGGGAACTGTTGGAGTTGGAGGGACGACAGGCGCCTTGGTGCAAAAGAGCCTCATGGGAATACGTGCTCTCATCGATCGCCCGGCCGCCGAAGTCGCTCAACCAGTTCCTTCGGGCAAGGCAAACCCCAAACTCGTGACGCCGAATTAGAGTCTGATGCTTTCTGATTCCTGATACGGTGGGTCCGTGCAAACAGACAGGCGGCGTACGACGGTGCGGCAGTTGTGGATGGAACGCCCGGCGCACGACCGGATGGCTGCAGACCTGATGACTTTTTACGTGTGGCTGTCAAGGAATCGACCCGAGCTGCTCACGCGCGGCAGGACCTTCGGTGAGGCGCATCAACACGTGGTGCACGACCTGAGAGGGCTCGTGGGCGATCCGGCGTAAGAAGAGTAAGAAGAAGCGTCGCAGCGGCCCCCGGACAGCGTCAGTTGTCCTAAAATCACTCGCGCATGATTTATCTCAAGAGCGCCGCGGTCGGGATCGTGGCTGCGTTGGCTGCGTCTGTGACTTGGATAGCGGCGATGTTGGTTCTTCCGATTGCGGCTCCGCTCCTCATCTCACGAATATTTGGCTCTTACGGAGCCGGAGGCGCGGGCGCCACGGTCGGCTCCGGCTCGATCATGCTCGCCGGGCTTGTGGGCTTCATCGCCGGCTTCGTCTGGCAATTCCGCAGAGTCAACAAATCTCGAACAAGGCACTGACTGCGCGCGAGCGCTCAAAGCGAATGACTCGCCTGGACGAAGCGCAGGACCCGTCCTGCGTGCGAAGTGCTGTCGGAGGTGGGAGTCGTGCCCGAAGAACAAGCCGCGCAGCGGCGCCGGTCGAGTGCCTGACGACCACCTCCGGCGCCAGACCGCTGCTCAGCGAGAGCTGGAGGGCGTCGTGCCCGAAGACCAAGCCGCGCAGCGGCGCCAGCCGAGTGCCTGACGACCACCTCCGGCGCCAGACCGCTGCTCAGCGAGAGCTGGAGGGAGTCGTGCCCGAAGACCAAGCCGTCCGCCTTCGCGTTCAGACATGCTACAAGCTTCGGCGCGACAAGCTTTTCAAATCGATGCTCGCTGGCTTGCCAAGCCGTAGCTCGGCGCAGCCGAGCGAAGGCTGGTGCCGGAGGTGGGAGTCGAACCCACACATCCTTGCGGATACGGGATTTTGAGTCCCGCGCGTCTGCCAGTTTCACCACTCCGGCCCGGGAAGTGTTCAGGACAGCAACGTCAATCTTATCAGGAGTTTGTGCGCCACGCGGCGCACCGGCGTCGGTCACATCATCGGGAGAATTGGTTACCAAATTGTTTACCAAACTTCCGAGGACCGAATCGATCACGCCTGCTGCATGCTTCAGGTGATCGGGATGCAGGTGCGCGTAGAACGTCTCGGTGACGTGCGTGGAGCTATGGCC
>Ga0105340_1000271_pt1 | contig 25492 bp, 22 predicted proteins | sample EasRivMeERMLT700_FD_89676 | JGI IMG/M metagenome (GOLD analysis project Ga0105340, IMG submission 89676) | Soil microbial communities from meander-bound floodplain in the East River, Colorado, USA - East River MetaG ERMLT700 | ecosystem: Environmental > Terrestrial > Soil > Floodplain | place...
AGCGAGATGCGCTCGGCGATGTATGATGAGGCCCGTTTGTTCTTTGCAAGCATCGTGCGTGAAAACCGGAGCGTCGTCAGTTTCGTGGATTGTGATTACACCTTCCTCAACGGGACCCTTGCCGCGCTTTACGGTCTGGATAAAAAAGTCACCGGATCCCGGTGGCGCAAGGTGAAGCTCACAGATGCCAATCGAGGGGGCATTCTCGGAATGTTTGGCATTCTGGCGATGACCTCCTTTCCCAACCGCACCAGCCCCGTCAAACGCGGCGTCTGGGTGCTCGAACAGGTGCTGGGAGAACACGTGCCGCCTCCACCGCCGGACGTTCCGGCCCTGGACAAACAGGTCAAGCAGACGGTCCAGAATCTGACGCTGCGCCAACGCACCGAACTGCACACCAAGGATGCCGCTTGCGCCAATTGCCACAAGGTTCTGGATCCCATCGGCTTTGGCCTGGAGAATTTTGACGCCATCGGGCGGTGGCGCGACCAGGATGATTCCGGAGGGGCGATTGATGCTGCGGGCGAACTTCCGGGTGGAGAACGTTTTTCGTCTCCCAAAGAATTGAAAACCATCATCGCCGCGCGAGAGGGTGACCTTGCGCGTAACCTGACGGAGAAACTGCTGGCCTATGCGTTGTGCCGCCAGCTTGAAGGTTACGACGAAATCGTGGTGGATCAATTGGTTGCAACCATCGCCAAAGACGGCTATCGTATGCAGACTCTCATCACCGAGATTGTGACCAGCTATTCTTTCACTCATCGACGGGTCCAGGAACAAAAAATCGCATCATCCCATGAGAAGTAACTTCCTAATCAATCGTCGCACCTGCCTGAAAGCAATCGGAGCCTCACTCGCGCTGCCCCTTTTTGAATCGATGGGCTGGGCGGACGCTGGCAAAGGAAAGCCGTACAAACCGCCGGTTCGCCTCGGATTCATGTACATGCCCCACGGGGTGATCATGGATCAGTTCTGGCCCAAAGATCCGGAGAGCTTCCTGTCGTCGCCGCCACCCGCTTTGGAATCGCTGCGTCCCGTGCTCGATCAATGTTTGTTGATGAAGGGAATCTCGGGCGTTCCGATCGCTCCATTCAATGGCGCGCCGCATGCGCTTGAGTTGTCCACCTGGCTTACGGCCATGCTGCCGGACGCGAACACACGAAACCGGATCAACATTGGGATTTCGGCGGACCAGATCGCGGCCAATTACGTGGGTGGTTTCACCCCACTGCCGTCTTTGGAGCTGGCAACAATGCCGCAGACGCACAAGGAAAACCAGGAGGGACTCAACGAGGGGTACTATTCACACTGCAGCTTTCGTTCACCAACCCAGGCCGTCCCCGCCGAGATCAATCCTCGCAGCGTCCTGAACCGCCTCTTCGGAAAGTCCGATAGACAAGGACGCATCGTCCAGACGGACCCTCTGGATCGGCAGATGCTGGACCTGGTTATCGCAGGCGCCAAAGACCTTCGCCGGAAACTGCCCCAGATCGACCAGCACAAACTGGATGAATACCTGGACAGCGTGCGTGCCGTCGAACGCCGCATTGCCGCCATCGAATTCCGCCAAAAGGAGGCAGCGCTGGAGAAGGCTGGAGTCAGCGTGAGCAAACGCAACGCTTCGGATGCCCCACCTATCGAGGTCAAGATTCCGGAGGGTGACAAACGCAGCGAGTACATGCAGGTGATGTGTGACCTCAACGTGCTGGCGTTCCAGACCGACACGACCCGCGTCAGCACCTACATTGGCTCGACACCGAACGGTGTTTCCTATCCGGAACTGGGGTTCAGGAACGAGCACCACTCTCAGACCCATCACGACAACGAACCCGGTAAGGTCAGGAAGGTCGCCGCGATCACCGCCTTCAACATCGCCCAGTTCGCCTACATGGTGAAAAAGATGCACAGCCTGCGCGAAGGAAACGGCACTCTGCTGGACAACTGCATCATGATGTGGGGCTCCGGCCTTGAGGACGGGAACAAGCACGCCCGCGAAAACCTTCCCTTCATCATCGCAGGCAAGGGCGGCGGCTCCATCAACACGGGACGTTTCCTGGCCGATACCAAAGGCAATCAAGGGGACCTGCTCACCACACTCCTTGCCTGTGCCGGCATTCCAGTGGACCGTCCCGTTGGCATCGCAACAAAGCAGCTAAAGGAGATCACTAACAGTCTCTAGGCCGGGCGGTTGCCGGAACACGTAGTGTCGACAAACGAATCAAACCCAGCGGCCATCGCCATCCGGTCATCGAAGTTTACATGCGCGACGTTGACCGTGCCGCGCTACGGCGGCGTGAGCCGTAGGAGGGCGAGCTGCAACGCCATAAGTCCGCAGCTTGTCGACTGTGTGCGAAAGTGTGAGTAAGCGGCTAAATGCTGATTGGTATTTGATTAGCGTCGATACGCATTGACTGCGCTGAAAACCAAATCGGAGTTCATTCACTTTGGTTGATGAAGTGGTCGATTCCGACCCTCGCCGGTGCTGGAGTTCCCTCGAGAGCGTTCGATGTAAATCCGACCTTACCTTTCGCTTTGACCCAGGAATTCGGCCTGCACGGGCGACTCGTTCTTCTACCTTCTGTGAACGCTCCGGGAGAGTATCAACCTGATAACCATTGCAGTATTAGCTCGATCTTCTGCTCGTCGCCCACACCATCCAACGTGAACGACTGCCACGTCGCAAACTTAACGGCATGACGTAAGATAGCATGACGACGCGCAGCAGCTCGGTTGGGACGCCATGCCGCCGCGAGATCGTCCGCCAGATTGCGCAAATGAGCGTCGAACCGGTCCATGATTTTCTTCAAGGACTCAAACTCACCCACATCGCGATAAATTTTCTCAAACATCGGCCAAGTCCGGCCAAAGAAGGCATAGAGGTCCTCCAAACCACGCCGGGTTCGTCGCGCCGGGTCGATCTCGCCCGCCCAAGCCGACGGATCGGGCGGCGGATTGAGTTCCATATAACGGTGCGAGCAGGCCGCAAACATCGCGGCTTCGTCTTTGAAATGGCGATAAACAGTCAACCGCTCAACCCCGGCACGGTCAGCGATCGCGCTGACCGTCGTATTTCGCGGCCCCACCTCCCCGTGCAATTGCATAATCGCCTCGACGATGCGGGCTCGCGTTTTGGCGACCTCCTCACCGCGAGCCCGGAGCTCGTAACGGCGTTTAACCCTTTTCATTTCGCTGAACAATAATGTTTAACAAAACCGTTGACAAGCGGATCGCGCGCATATATTTATTAACTAAACAATAGTGTTTACTCAAATGAAAATTCAAAAAACCTCTGTTGATTCGTCCGCTCTCTCAACCGACAACGCCGTTATGGCAGCCCGCAAGAAGTTCCCCGCCGGACCACGCTCTCCGGGCAGGGCAGTCGCACTCGATTCCAACGCCGGCGCTCGTCACATCCTGGGAGCGTTTGGCGTGCACTGGAAGATCGACTCCGCCGACTCCGCCGGACGTTTCTCTGTGGTGCACCATCCGATCGCCCCGCGTTCGCTGGTCGCGCCGCTGCACCGCCATCACCGCGAAGATGAGTACTCCTACGTTCTTACCGGCAAGCTCGGCGCGTTGCTCGGCGAAGACGTCGTGACTGCCGGCCCGGGCACCTGGGTGTTCAAGCCTCGCGAGCAGTGGCACACCTTCTGGAACGCCGGCGACACGCCGTGCGAGATCATCGAAATTATTTCACCCGGCGGATTCGAAGACTTCTTCCGCGAGCTCACGGCCGCATGGGGCAACCCGGAACAGATGTCAGCCCTGGGCGCCAGGTATGAACTCGACTTCGATTTCGATAGCGTCCCGAAGCTCTGTGAGCGCTTCGGACTGACAATGTCGAAAATTGCGAACTGATCGCGCTTCGTGTTCGACAACCCTCGATACAGTTGAACGCGAAGACGTCGTGTTGTGGAGATCAGCGTTGGACACCACTTTGGATACCAAACGGCAGTGCGCTAAGCCGTCAAACGGCATGAAACGCCAGACGAGAGGATGGAAGCGCTCAACTGATGCAAGTTGCTGTGGTTGTGCGGGAAGCATGCGAAAAACCCAACGAAATTGGCGGAAGGGGTGGGATTTGAACCCACGGAACAATTTCGCGGTGCATGATTGTTCAAAATGCCTTATTTTGGCCTGTTTTTCATATTCCTGAAACATGCTGAACGATAATGCTTGCACATAGGATGTTCATAGGCGCACTTTTAAGCCCATGGCATGGCTCTACAAACAACCGGAATCCAACTTCTGGTGGATTGGGCAACGGATCAACGGGAGGCAGGTTCGCAAGTCCACTGGCACCACAGATGAAACAGAAGCAGGGAAGCGGCTGGCAGAGATTGAAGCAATGGAATCGGCTGCGAAGGCCGGCAGGCTCACCGAGGCATTTTACCGCGAGCTAACCGGGCAAAGCATTGTCGATGTGACACTCAAAGCTGCCGTTGATAGCTGGCAGAAGGCGATTGCTGGAAGTACGGCGGACAAAACGGCGGAGCGTTACGCCAATGAACTCGCCCGGTTCCTGACGTTCATGAAGGCGGACGATTCGCGCCCGATCCTGCGCGCCGTCACTGGCGACGATGTTACGGCCTACCTGGCTCACCTGCGAAAGACCCTCTCGCCTGCTTCGATCAACGTCATACGCAAAGTCTTGAGCATCTTTTGGAATTGGGCAATTCGCGCAAAAAAGGCAATCGACAACCCAGTGCGGGCGACCAAGGTGCAGAAGGACAAGAAGCACACCAAGATAATCCGCCGACCGTTTACCACCGAAGAATTGCAGAAGCTTTGGACCGCTGCGCCGGATAAATTTTGGCAGTATATGAACCATGGCGGGCTCTACACGGGACTGCGAATGGGCGACCTGATTTGTCTGGCTAAGGATGAAATCGACCTGCGCACCAATCGGTTGAAACTCACGACCATCAAGACCGGCGCCGTCGTAGAGATCCCAATCGCCGCTCCGTTCCGAAGAATCCTGGAGCCCTTGGTAAAGAAAGCGAAGGGGAAATACCTTTGGCCGAAACAGGCGGAACTCTACCAACGCCCATGCGTGGGCGCCGGACCGTTCAGCAACCAGTTTTACGAGAAGGTGCTGTATCCCGCCGGACTCGTGCCGAAGCGCACGCACCTCGCCAGCAAGGACGCCAACGGCAAGCGGAAGAAACACAAGGGCAACCCAATCTCATACCATTCGTACAGGCACACTTTCATTTCATTGCTCAAGACCTCTGGCGTGAGTCAGTCCGTAGCCAAAGCCTTGGCCGCGCACGCCAGCGACCGTATCAGCGACCTCTACACGCACGTCGCGCCCGAGCACATGCAGCAGGCAATCAAACTACTGCCCGAACTCGTCACCGAGGCAGCATGAAAAGGAACAGCACATTGTTTCCGCCGGTGCTTGAAAAGCCACCGGTTGAGATGCCGGTTAACCTGCCGTTAATAGTCGCCCAGTTGATCCCACCCGGAATGTTGCAAGCGGCGTACAACACGGAACTGCCCGCCGAGACTCGCCAGAAGATGCTAAAAGAAGCCGTCGATTGCGCGCTCGACTTGTTTTTTTACACCAACAGGAGATTTCGGGAACTCGAAGGCACGCTGAAAACCGAACTCTGCGAGCTAACGCTGATGAATCTCGTGTCGCATGAAACATTCAAGTGGATGCAGGAGAAAGACATTCTGCCAAAGCTGACACCAATTTGGGAAAAGGGCGCGCTTAGACATGACCCGCGAAGCCAGACGGATGAGTTCCGCAAATACCTGAAAGACAAGCACAGCGTCATTTACGAGACAGGCGGTCGGCTGCAGGCCGCATTGAAAGAGTGGCGCAAGACTTCGTCTTCATATCGCTGGGGGGCCAAAGTTGCGAAGAGTGAGGTTGAGCGGAAAGCGTTGGCTGAGCAGGAGTTTCAAGCCTGGCTGAGTGAGTGCGACCGAGGCCGCTATTATTTGATTCGTCTCAGTGATGCCCAGGCTTTTGGTAACTGGAGGGAGCAGGCAGAAAAGGAAGGTTGGCGCATCAGGGCCGCCAAGAGTAGAGCCAAGAAAAAAGCCAACGCCGTGACGAAGCGACCGAAGGCCCGCCGAAAGGTGTGACAGGCTCGGAGCTCGGCGTGAAGTAAGATCGAACGGGCCACACTTCTGCGTGACGTTTCCACTGTTTCACAGCATATCGGCGTGACCATATAGCCTGCGCGCGGAGTCCGCATCACCATGGAAGAATGAATGATAATTCATGCACCGCGGCTCAGAATAAACCAACCAGAGCATTCGGAATGTTCCGGCTCTCCAAGAGCAAGGACGAAGTCGATTGCAGCCCGAATACACTGCGGAAATACCACGTTCAACAGGGCCTGCCGTTTTACCAGAAACAAGGCGAGCGGGCTGTGTGGGTTAGATACGACGAACTCGAGGCGCTGCTCTCGCGGCACCGCGTTGTTCGGCAGACCACATAAAAATCCGATCGCTTAACGACGCGGCAAACGCGCGAACTTAAAGGTGCGTCGAGGTGGGCCGCAGCCGACACACGCTGACGATGCGCCAGGAGTAGCTTGAATCAAGAACGTTCACTACTGCGCACTGTGAACATGCCCGAGCCCGTGAATCGAATCGTCCGTCTGCTCGGGGACCGCGCCTTGCTAATCCCAATTCCTCCTCGGCACAAGGGGCCGAAACGTCCGTGGAAAGACGTGCCACAGACTGCAATGCGAAATCCCGCGCATATCAGACAGTTGTCCAGGGGAAACATCGGTGTCGTAATGGGAAAACGGTCGGGCGGTATCTGTTCCATCGACATTGACCACGACGACGAGGCCCAAAGATTCCTAGACCTGAATCCCGACTTGGCGAAGTCCCTCCGCACGAAGGGTGCGCGTGGCGAGAATATTTGGCTGCAAATGTTGGGACCATACCCGTCCCTCTCCGCAATCCGAACGACGGCTGCAGCGCCGTGGGGCGAATGGCGCTCAGACGGCGGGCAAACAGTGATTTACGGCATTCACCCAAACGGAGAGCGCTACGCTTTCATCAATGAGGTAAAGCCGTCGTGCGTGCATTTCGGAGAGATTGTGTGGCCGGCTCATGTCACCCCCCCTCCGTCGCCGGGTTGTACACAAGAGACACAGGAGTACATAAGCTACTCAGGAGACACAGATACGCATGAGGTACTGCTGACTAAGTGGTTTACGTCAGTGGAGGAAATAGTTGCCGTCTCTCTCCCCCAACAACTCAAGAGCAACCACTCCATGCTTTTTAAGCTGGCACGCGGAGTAATCGCGCTGGAGCATGGGAGGGGATCGAAATTCACCACCGTTGAACTCTTGGACGTGTTCAACCAATGGCACGCCAGGGCGACAGAGTTTCTATCCGCAGAGCAGACAAAAGAGGACTACATGACGGAATTCTTGGACGCGTACCGCCGCGCCAAACACCCTCTCGGCGGCGTGACCGTCATTGAGGCATGGCATCGGGCGACCTCAAAACCACCACCGCCGGAAGCAATGGTGTTCGACAGCCCCGACAAGCGCCACTTGGTCGCACTGTGCCGCGAATTGCAGATTGCGGCAGGGGACAAACCGTTCTACCTGTCCTGCCGCGTAGCTCAGAAACTTCTTAAGCATCAATCGCACTCGACCGTCGCTATTTGGCTTGGCGCATTTCAAACGCTGAAGTTGCTCCAAGAGGTGGAGAAGGGCAGCGCCAACGGTCGGATGGCCAGCCAATACCGCTACGTGCCGAAAATATGAGCCCTCGATACCGCACCGTGCCTCTAGACGAATTGCCTGCTTTTGGGGAATCGCGGAACTCTAAAGGCGATTGCTGCGGCACTGGCACTGAATGTCTCCTTAAGGAGACACTTTTCGTCAGAAAGTCGTGTTTAGTGTCTCCCAAAGGAGACAAATTCGTGCTCAACTTGTCCGCGGGGGTATGGAATTTGAGCTCAAAGAGCCACAGCGTCAGACCAAATCTGACGCTAAAACAGGCAAAAGTGTGTTTTTAACCAATGTTTACGCAGGTTTCCGCTAATGTCCCTAGGCTGAATCAGCTGTGCATCATGCGACAGTCCTTGTTTCAATATCGTACCTTCCGGACGCCCATTTTCGTCCATCCAGATAGGCATTGGTCAGCGCTTGTGTCGCGCCGCTTCCGCTACCATTTTGTCATAATCCAGCTTCCCGCCGAAATATTCGTAGTTCACCTTTCCTAGTAGGGACAATTGCTTGTTGAGATCGTCCCATTGTTCTGCCCAATACGCGTGACGCGCGTAGTTGTGCCTCCACCCGGTTTCAGATGGGTTCAATTTGAAAAACTTTTCGTAAGCCATCTTTACGTCCTGCCAAACGGCCGGGTCTTTCCAATACTGCTCCTTTGCTGCGGCATCCTTGCCGCGCGCCGCCAGCCATTCGTGGGCGGTCACGAGCATCAATGGAACCTGGCCGCCCCACTTCGTTGAGGCGAAGCACTCCCGGCCAAATGTCAGCATGTCCTCGCGCGTGCCATACCAGAGTGGCTGAACATAAAGAAACTTCTCATAACAAGCCGCATCGCTGTTGGGGTCGATTCCCATTGCACGATTGAACCAGAGTTCCATCCGGTTCCGATCCTTGCCCTGGCCAAGCTCGACTCGTAGCATTCGGATCGGCACTCGAATGTCGGTCTGGTTCAATTCCCAGGCGCGCTCTAAGGCGTTAGCCGCCGTCCTGAGTCGGTCTCGAAACAAATTCCATCCTCCTTCAGGCACGGTGTTGGCGAGGCCATAACCTCGCGCACTCCATGCGAAGTCGATATAAAATTGTCCTTTGATAAGAAACGTGCTGTGCTGCTGCGGCCAGTTTTGAAAGAGCGGGCCTTCGATTGACTTGTAAAACTGCTCCAGCTGGGTCCCGTTGTACGTCAGCATACTCAGGATCTCTGTACAGATGTCGTCAATTTCGCTGATGGGAACTCGTTTGTCTGAAACAACGTTTGTCGCCGCACGCATAGCCGCTCGCCGATAATGGTGCATAGCCGTTGTAAAATTCGTGCCGGCCTCCTTCAACTCTTGGGCCGCACGCATCGCGGCATACGTTTTTCGAATGGGCGGATACTCGCTCGCAATTAATCGATCAGCGACCTTTGACAACTCTCGCTCATACCGATTTGGAGAAAAGGGCAGCTGTGTGTGTCGCAAATGCACGTAGTGCACAAGTGGATCTTCACAACCGGCTGCCATCGCCTTATCCGCCAGGCGTCCCACCGTCTTGCTCAAGGTGTCGAGATTGGTTATTGGGCCCGATCGCATCTTGGCGAAACCGTCCAAAGCCTCAATTGCCGCACCGTCCCAGGCACTGTTGGTCTTCCCCACCTTCCGGTAAGCTCCGCTAAGGGTCTCGATGTTCCACGCCAAAGTTTCGGCAACAATCCCCTTCTGCCTCTGCGCCGCGGTGGCGTCCCATGGTGCCGCTTGTGCGCACATCGATCCGATGATGCACGCAGCCCAGATCGTGGTAACGAATCGGGGGAAATACATTTATTCAGGCTAACAACTTTACAGGTAATTGCAACATCGCCCCGGTTATGACGGCTATTTTCCGACTAACAAGTATGCCTGGGAATCGGAGCTTTGCGGAGACGCGCAACCGACTGTGAATGAAGCGCTGGCCGAAGTTACTCTAATCGGCGAAAAGCGCCGTAGAACGCGCTTTAACAAGCTTGTGTGCTGAGGCTACAGGCAACTTCAAACGACGGGCAATTTCACGCACGCCGACGCCTTCTGCGACAAGCAAACCAACCGCTTGCTCGTGACGGGCCAGCGTGGTCGGCCTGCCCAGCCTCACGCCATTTGCCTTTGCTGCTCGGAGACCTGCAGAAACGCGTTCCTGAATGATTGACCGCTCAAATTCAGCGATGGCCATCAAGATGTTCAGCTGTAACTGGCTCGCTGGGTTCAATCCGCTGGTATCGATGCCTTGACTGGGGCAAACCAAGGCCACGCGGTGGCTTGTCAGTTCTCCGACGATCTGCGCCAGGTGCGGCAGGCTCCGGCCAAGCCGATCAAGTTTGAAGCAGATGACCACGTCTACCTTGCTTCGGCGTACGTCAGTCATTAGGCGGTCCAGCCCTTCCCGGCTGAATTTGCTGCCGCTGATCGTGTCGCAAAATTCGGTGACGTTCGTCCAGTTACGGCGCGCGCAGTACTCGCGCAGTTCATTCAGTTGACTGTCGTGGGTTTGCTTGTCAGTACTCACTCTGGCGTAGATGGCGGCTTTCATGGGTGTTCAGAAATCTGATGTTTTGCGAACGGTGTTACGTGGACAGTCGGACCCTTGAAAACACTGGTTCTTTTCGGGTCGCATTTAGGGGGTATTTATGAACACCCCGCATACGCCGATCGTAAGCGGGGCGTTCCAGTTTGTTACTCATTCGCTGGCTGTGCTGTCTCAACGAATCGCAGCGTGAGCCTGCCAGGCTCGGCACAGTGAATCTCAATGCGGTGCCCGGGCTGGAAGCCGGCCTGTTGCAGCCAGCGGCCATGTAGGCGAATTCTAGGCTTCACAGGGTCTGCCCACGGGTCCACTTCGATCTTGAGGCTACGCGCTTTCAAGCAGCCACCTCCTGTTCCTCGGCAGGCTGCCGGCGCAAGATGAAATCTGCGGCCTTCTGCGCTTGCGCAGCGGCATATATGACTAACTTTCGATCGTCCTTCAGTCTCTCCAGCCAGGATTTGATATAGGCCGCAGAATTGTCGATCGTGCGCTCTACAATCCCAACCTGCCCGCACAGGAAAGCGGCCCCCATCTCTGCTACCAACTCCTCTTGTGAGTAGGATTGCGAGCCGAACGGAGACCATTGACCGTCTGAGCCGCTCACTCCCTTGCGGTTTAATCGCGATTCATGGCCCGTTGAGTGCGTCAATTCGTGGAAGAGCACCGAATAGTAGTCTTCCGCGCTCCTAAACGATTCCGGAGCCGGCATGCCCACGAAATCACCGCCTGGCGAATAGAACGCACGCTGCCACTTGTTCTCAATGGCTGGCCGCTTCGGCATGGCTGCAACGATCTGTTCTGCTTCGGCAATGGGAGTGTGTTCCCGTTTGCCTCCGTCAATGACGGGCAGCTTATCGACGGGTATGCCCTCGCATTGGGCAAGGTTGAACACCGAATAATACCGCAAAAACGGGAAACGTTTCTTTCCTGTCGTGCTTTCGCTGTCTTCCACGTCCAGCCACTTCCAGAACACGACAGGGCAAGCCTTCTCACCCTGCTTCACGTGTCCGCCTAATCCCTTGGCCTGGTTGAATGTGAGCCAGAACGGGTTTTCGTACATCATGGCGTGAAGGAGGAAGGTATTGATTCCGCGATACTCTTTCCGGCTGATTAGGTTCCGGGGCATTCCTGCTCCCCCTTGCCAGGGTTTTTGCCAGGGAATGGTTCCGTTCTGAAGTAGACCGACAATACGGTCTGTGATCACTTGAAACGCGTCAGCGTTCATTGCTAGTCTTTCTTTTGCCCGCCCCGGTGTCAGCCGGGAGTCCTTGGTTTGCTAGTCTTACCAGGGACGTAGCGGGCACCTTTATTTTTCTGGTAAGACTTCAGCCTGTTAATTCAGGCTGGACTTTGTTGTAAACATTAAACATTCTCCTGTCAACTTATTTTTGTGCACAACAATTATGGCAAGGAAAAGAGGTAGGCCTACAGTCTCAAAGGCAAAGGCACTTGCGGAAATATTTTCCGTTCGGCTGCGGCGCGATGAGGCACGGCAAGTTTGGGATGCAATCGAAGAGTCCAAACAATCAAAGCCGGACTGGCTGCGAAATGCTCTGCTCAGTGCTGCGCGGAAAAAGTAGGGGAGGCACCAGGGCAGGCCGGAATAAGGATTCTTGGTTTCGCGGGCTGGACTCCAAAAGCTGAACCTCGCCCCCCCCTTTTTTACGCCGCCGTGTCTCTACGCATAGACACCTTCTTCATTTTCTAAAATATTTTCCGATTTTTTTCGATGCACCAGCACCAGCCTTAAACGCATTGCAGCACGTCACATCTGATGTACCTTGTGAGAACTCAAATTTTTTTTGGGTAAAATTCAAACTCATGGAAACTGGGCCTTCTAAAGCAACTCCAGATAACTGGCAGAAAGCACGCAGCCTATACGAGTCGCGTGTTTCTCATGCGATCATCGTCAAAGAAGCGCACGTCACGCTTGCCGCGCTGAGAAAGCGCATCCTGCGCGAAGGCTGGCGGGTTGCCCGGACGGAAGCCAAAGAGATCGCCGAAGGGCAGAACCTGCAGCAAAAGAGCGAGCAGTTGCGCGGCCTCGTCCTTGATGAGTGCCTGAAAGATGCTCATATCGTCAGCCAGCACGAACCACGGAACATGGGCCAGTCCATCCGCCGTCAGGAGTTGCTTACGAAGATCACGAACAATGGCGAGAAGGCGGGCGGTTGGAGTGGAGCCGTTACGACGATGACTATCTCCATTGAAAACCTGAACTCTTGTCGTCTCGCTGAACCCATCGGTACTGCCGATGGTTCGGGTCCGCGACCGACTGCACCCGGGCAGGTGTTTATTGCGTTCGACGCGAACGGCAAATCCTATGAGTGCGACCATCACGAATTTTTGTCAGCGTTGCAGGATCGGGTTGAGGCCGCCGAGGGCCAGTTGACTCAGTAAAGGAACGCGCCTGAAAGACCAAGGAGCGGTGGGAGGTGTTGAAGAACTGCCGGGTTTACGGGTTGGTCAGCAATTTTGAGTACGTCTGGATTACGACGGGGCGGCTTGGGCGGGAATGGCGGAACTAACCTCTGCCCGCTTTTCAAACCACGCTTTTGCAGGGGGCAGGTAGATCACGGCAATAATTATCCCGCCCAACAATGCATCCAACTGGAATAAGGAGTTAACGATTCCGAGATCGATACTTGGCCCGGAAACCGCCTCAACGATCAAAATCATGATCCAGGTCAACACGGTCAGGGGTCGTGCAATCCGCCAAAAGCAGTAAAGCCCAACAATGGAAACTATCCATGCGATGCCAAGCGGAACTCCCACAATCAGCACTGCCACGTCTCTGCTGGTATATGGGGAATCTCTCTGCGCCATAATGTAGTCGCGCAGTGGTTGAGGCAAACGAGATTCTCCGACGAGCGATACAAGAGTGCTCGCGATAGAGACGACGAGAGATACAGTCACAAGCCATCTGAATTGTGTCTTTGTCATGGTCAATTGCTGCTCTTTAAATCGCCCCAATCTTGCGCCAGAATCCGTCCAGTTCCTTTTCGTCCAGGGAAAGCATCTTGAATTCATCTCCCTCCGGCGTGGCAAACGCTTTACCCAGCCAGTCGTGCGCCAGTTCCATGCGCTGCATTTGCGCGGCCAAAACGGCGAGCGTGTAGGGGACAACACCAAGCCCGTCAAACTTGCCCACGACAGCCACAAAACAATCGTACGCCGCCTGCGTAGCTCCAAGTTTGGTTAGAGAGATTGCACGCCACACGTAGCCCGCCGGTTCATCAGGAAAGCGCCTTTGAATGCCGAGCGCGACATTTGCCGCGCAAATATGCTGCCGGGTTTCGTTGTAAAGCCTCCATCGGAGCGCAAGCACGCGGCTGTCATCGCGATTGTTGCAGTCGATTCGCTCCAACTCATGGAAGCAATTGATGTAATCCCTCCGCTCCAGCCAGCTATCGGCTGCGTCAAGGTGGCGAATGTCGTTAAGGGAAAGGGGCATTGGAGGAACCATCATCTGGAGAGCATCAGAAATCGAAAGTCCGCAAAACTGCGTACAGCGAAGCCACCCCTTTGGCTCTTTTCAAGTGCCGACCGCACTTGTCCAACGCAACTGCCCCTTCAGATCCTACCGACAGGAACGGGCGCACCTTTCATCCGCCGATGGACAAAAAGCATACCGCAAATAGCGAGCACAACTGTCGGCAGTCCGATTGTTTCGGGAACCGTGTAGCTTAGGTTATCCATCGCAAGTAGAATCGGTCCGCCGTTCTCCCATTGTGAGAAATGAAAGCCCGTTATGTGACCACCTGTCGGTGCGACAATGTCAAAGTGGTCAAAGACCGAGGGCCCTCCCCCCATCAAGCTGGACAAGGTAAATGGTGCACCTAACGCGTCAAAACCAGAGTAGATGAGATGGCTTGTATAAACTTGGCTGTAGGCATCGACGCTAAAGGTGGAAACAGGTGCTTTGAAGGACACTGCAATATCAATTTGCCATGTCGGATCATCGCCCACTCTATCGGCAGAACTTGCTTCCAGCACAACAGACGGACTGCCGTTTGGACCCAATCCAATGACCCCCCGTGTGAAGGACTCTGCAACCGTGGGTCCGTTTATCCCGCCCTGCGTAACCCACAAGCGAGTGCTAATCACGGCGTTGCCATATGGATTTAGGCTGCTGACCTCGGTTCCGATCGCAATGTCGTCGAAATCAATAAGCGTGGCAGGGGCGGAGTGAGCAAGGAGAAGGGCACAAAGGCATATCTTGGTTTTCATAGGGTTAGCTCAGAGGGAAACTTGCTGCAGAGTCCGTGCCATGGCGGTTTGTGAGGGATAGGACGGAGGTGGGCTGTAAACGCTGGGCGGAAGTGTAAGGATCACCGACGAAAACAAACGGGCCGACCCGTGAAGAATCGGCCCGGCGCAACACAGTTGCCAAAAGGTTCTACCCACCCGTTGTTTTCCGTATTGCGGTAGGCCGACACTGCTCCTTTCATGGGATACTGGCAACAAAAAGGCCGCCCCAGTGGGAAACACTTAGGGTCGTTGCCTCATGGCGCGGCTGCGTTCCGGAGATAGATTCCTTTTTGAGGCAACCGATCCGTGGCACCTCCACATCCGACCCGCGCCACGGGTCGGCAGGGAACAAAAAAACTATTTGTATGTCCTTAAGCCTTCCAGTGCTGATCGTCCTTGTCGTCATCGCTGCCCTTCTCGCCGGTTTTGTTTGGCGGAGGCCAAGCTGAAGAACGCCAGAGCTTAAGCGCAAAAGCGCGCGAAACAAAAGGGCCGACCAAGTAATTCGGGCGGCCCAATCGCGACACCTGCTATGCCGAATCAGGAGAATCAGTGTCGCGGACTGCCCCGACTCTGCTGCTGCCGTGAAATGCTGGCAACAAAAAAGCCCGCCCCACAAGAGATGAGGGCGGGCCGATAAGGAACCAGAACCCCTGACGATTCTCGTGACGAATTGGCCGGGGCGACCGGAGTCTAACCGGCACGGGATAGGGAGCAACAACAAAACCCGCCAGCACTTGTGCAGGCCAGCGGGTTAGCACCCTATCCACCATTGGCCCGTAGGAAGTGGGCCAAGTGAAAGGACGCGCAGGATAGTCGTGGCCAGATTTGTTCTGCAAACCAAAAGAGCGCCACCAAGATGCGCCAGGTATGAGTGACAGGTTCACCCAACGCTTTCCGCGAGTGTCTTCACAATCTGGACATAGTCGCGCAAAGCCCTCGAGGCGTTTTCGCGGTTCCATGCGACCCAGTAATCAGCCTTGACCGGCCCGGCGATTGGTCGAAATACGACGCCGGGGTGCGGAATGTTTTTGATTTGCTCACGAGCCAGAGTGACGCCGAGACCCTCCGCCACGAAGCGCATGAGACCGGGTTCAAGCTCGGCATCCTGGAGGATTCTCGGAGTAAATCCGGCCGGTTGGCAGATTTGGGCCAGCCAGTCCCGAAAGCCCGGGTGGGTCTTTTCGGACATGCCCACAAAGAACATTCCCTTCAATTCCGCGAGGGACACGCGGCTCTGCTTCGCCAGGGGATGCTTCACAGGAAGCGCCACCACCGTGTTCTGCCGCGCGAGACGTTGCCATTGCAGGGACTCGGACGCTGAAGCGAACCGGAGGCCGACGAAGCCGAGGTCGATCTTGCGGACTTCGAGGGCGCGATACTGCTCCGCCGGGGTCATGTCGAACAGGTTCAGCGAAACCAAAGGATGGTCCTGGCGGAATGTTGCCAGCGTTCCTGGGAGCAGATCGAAGTTGAAGTTGGACAGGTAACCAATGTTCAATTGGCCGGCTTCGCCCCGGCTCAGGCCCTGGACGGCCTGGACGCTTTCGGTGGCCAGGGCGAGCAACCGCTTTGCGTCTACAAGGAAAGCGCGTCCTTCGTCAGTCAGGCCAACGGGCTTTTGGGAACGGTCCAGCAATCGCACGCCGATCTCTTCTTCGAGATCTTGTATTTGCCGCGTCAGTGAAGGTTGCGCCACGTGCAGTGCCGCGGCGGCCTTCGTAAAATTCAACGTGTCCGCCACAGCGACGAAATATCGCAGATGACGGAGTTCCATACGTTGTGTCAGTGTGGGGCTTGGGCTGGCGCTAAGCAAACTTCATTGCCGGCGGGCGTATTGCGCAGAGCGTTACGGTTGTTTCACTACCAGTATATTCCAGCCGCGGGATCTTCGTCTTCGCACGAATGGTCGCAAAGCGACTCGTGCGCTGGCTTGGCGATCCTCCAGTGGGATTTAAAGTTGTCTGCGAAACGTCCCGCTACCTCGTCGAACGTCTTGCCAACCTTCGACCGGTTTTTGAACTCCCTTCGCGTCATCAAACGGGAGTTGCCCTTGTCCTCTTCAAACACCTTCACTTGTTCGATGGCAAAGGCGGCACATCTCCGCGTCTCCCGAATTTGGCTCGCCTCCGTGAAAGAGGCAAAGCGGCGGTGCACAGTTTTGTGCACACCCTTGAGAAGTGAAAGCGAGTTCATTCGCACGCCTAAAGCCGACATCCTTAATTGAGCGGCGCGCACTGGTTGATCTGCAGCCAATCGCGCAAGCAGGCGACCATCTTCACCAGGTCCTCAACCGCAGCCGGTTTGACCAGAAAAGAATTCGCTCCCAGGGAGTAGGCCTGTTTCACGTCATCCGGACGTGTGGAGGCGGTCAGGATAATGATCTGAAGGAGCTTGAATTGCTCCTGACCACGCACCCACTTGAGCACCTCAAAGCCGTTCATTTTCGGCATGTTCAGGTCCAGCAGCATCACGATGGGCAGCCGGAAGGTGCCGCGGTCACGGTAAGGGCCATCACCTCTCAGATAGGCAATCGCTTCGTCTCCATCGTGAACCTCCTGCAGTGGCCAGTTGAGATTGGCTTTCTTGAAGGCGGCACGCATAAAGATGCGGTCGTCCTCGGTGTCGTCCACGAGCAGGATGGTTTGGTCTTCGAACATGAAAAGATAGATCGCCGTTCTACACTGGTTCGTTTCAGGGGCTGGCTTTCTTCAATTCAAACCAAAAACGGCTGCCCTGGCCGGGAGTGGATTCCACGCCCATACGCCCGCCCATGCGTTCGACTCCTTTCTGGACGATGGCCAGGCCGATGCCCGTGCCCGGATACTTTCCGCCGTGCAGCCGCGTGAAAAGCCGGAAAATGCGGTCTTGATAGTCCGGCGAAATGCCAATGCCGTTGTCCTCTATCCACACACGAATCCAATTCCCGTCGGCTTGTTCTTCCGGGCGCAGGCGGACGAGTGGCGGCACGTCCTGGGGAACGAATTTCAAAGCGTTGTCCAACAGATTGACCAGGACCTGAGCAAGGGTCGGTTCGCGCGCGACCACAACCGGCCACGGCCCGGTGCTTTCCACGCGCGCATTCCTTGCCTGAATGTCTGATTGCAAACGGTTAAGCACCGACGCAACGAGCGGCCCCAGGTTGACGCTCGTCAGTTCGAGCCGCTCCTGGCTAATGCGGCTGAAGGCCAGCAGGTCGATCAACAAAGCGTCCATGAACAGCGCGGATCTATTGATTCGCCCGGCAAACTCCCGGCCCTTTTCGCTCAAAGAAGCGCCGACCTCCTCCACCAGCATCGCGGAAAAACCTTGCATCGAGCGAAGCGGCGCGCGCAAGTCGTGCGCGATGGAATAAACGAAAGCTTCCAACTGTTTGTTTGTCTCTGTCAATTCCTCCGTGCGCTCGACGACGGCTTGTTCGAGTTGACCGGCGCGGTCGGCCAGTCGTGCCTGCGCCTGCCGCAACGCATCCTCGGTCCGCTTGCGGGCGGTGATGTCCGTGAGGGTTTCCAGGATCGCGGTCGGGTTGCCCTGCTTATCGCGGTCAAGGGACTTGCGGGCGAGGACGGTGATGGACTGGCCATCGCGCTTTGTCTGCACAAATTCGCCCTCCCAACGATTGGTTTTGAGAAGTTCTTCGGTGATTTGTTCGAAGGGAATTGAGAATTGAGTATTCAGCAAGGAGTGGGTGATCTTTCCCAGCGCTTCTTCGCGCGGCCAGCCGTAGAGCTTTTCTGCGCCCTGATTCCAGTACACAATGTGTCCTTCCAAGTCGCGAACAATGAGGGCGTCATCGGTCAGATCCAGCAGGCGCGCTCTTTCGGCAAGGACCTTCTCGGCCCGCCTGCGCTCGGTGATGTCGCGGGAGAGAGTTGAAAGGCCGATGGGCTGGCCGGAGGCGTCCTTAATGAGCGACATCGTCACAAAGACAAACAGGTGCCGCCCATCCTTTAGTTGTCTTTCGACCTCAAAAGTCTCCAGTTTCTCGCCGTCCTTGACCTTATCAACCCGCGCCAGAGCCGCCTTCAGACCCTCCGGCAGTGAGAGCATGGTGAAAGATTTGCCGATCGCTTCCGCTGCCGGATAGCCGTAGAGGCGCTCCGCGCCCGGGTTCCAACTGGTGATGATCTGATCAAAGTTGATGCTGATGATAGAGTCATCGGAGGATTCGACGATAGATGCCAGGAGGGATTTGGCCTCCTGCAACTGCTGCCGCTCGGTCACGTCTTCGATGGCCAGGAGAATCATTGGCGGCGAACCGTCATCCCGATCCAGCCGGCGGGCGGCAAGCAGCATCGTACGTTGGCCGATGTGCGGAAAGTCACGCGCGACCTCGAAGTCGTTGAAGAAACTGTTCCTGCGCAAAATGTCCTCGAGCAACGTGCGCAACTTTGGTATGTCCCATGTGCCGTCGGACAGTTCAAAAACCAGGCAGCCCTCGGTTTGGTCGGGCCTGGTCTTGAATGTCTTGTAGAACGCTCCGTTGGCCGTGTTGACGCGGAGGTCTGCGCGCAGCACCAGTATCGGGTCGCGTGCGGTGCGCAGCATGGCTTCAGCGTAGTCGCGCGCGGCTTTGACTTCCCTTTCGGTGCGTTTGAGAGCGTCGATGTCTACCAGCACGAGCACCGCCCCATCGACTTTGTTATCGAGCGTCATGTAGGGGCGCACACGAAGGACATACCAGCGGCCCTGTTTGTCCTGCACTTCGCGCTCGCGTCCGCTGACGGTGTCGATGGTTTGGCGCACCAGATCCTCCAGGTTCGGCAAATCGAGATTGTGCCGGATACCACTCACGGTGCGGCCCAGGTCAGTGGCCAGGAGGTTGAAGGTCTTTTCGGCCAGCGGCGTGAACCGGCGGATGGTCAGGTCGCGTCCCAACACGAGAATTGCCGTGTTGATACTGACGTGAAGATTGTTCAGATCGCTGTTCAGCCGGCTGAGCTCAGTGTTGCGATGGGCCATCTCCTCGTTGACGGTGGTGAGCTCTTCGTTACTGGACTCCAGCTCTTCCTTGGCCGTTTCCAGTTCTTCATTGATGCTCTGCAACTCCTCGTTGGCCGACTGGACCTCTTCGTTGGAGGCCTGGAGTTCCTCGTTAGCCGCTTCGTGCTGTTCCTGCATGGATTGCACGTAATCGCGGGTCTCGGCCAGTTCGCGCTGGAACGCGGCGACGCGACCGGTTTCCTTTACAGAAGGTCGTGAAGAACCCGAAGGCGGAGGCGGCTGGGCGGGGATGCCCTGGCCTGCCTGCTGCGGTTCCTCGAACAAAACCAAAAAACAGCGCTCGCGCAGATTCTTCAGCGGAATGACTTCGATGTTCACCGTCCGGCTCTGGCCATTTTGCTGCACTCGCACGTTCTGCCGGTGCGCGATTTTGTTCTCCTTCTTCGCCTTGTTGATGGCGGCGCGCAGCGGCAGCATCAACCCTTCGCGCGCCATCTTCAGCACGTCGAAGCTCGCTTTGCCGGTGGGCGGCTCCAGCCAGGCGCTGGTCGGCCCGCGAAACTGGAGGATTTGCAAGTCGGCATTGATCAACACGCCGGGAGGAGCGAATTGATTGACCATCACCCGGTCGGCCTCGCGCTGAGCGTTGAGTTCACCGCGCAAATCTTCCGGCTGCCCCGGAGGCGGGGCGATCTGTCCCAGGCCCGCCGGACGGGCCCCGCCTGGAGCGACGACGCGCCTTGCTTCGCCCGGTTCTTTCTTCATCGGAAGATGAAACGCCGGAGTGACCGCCGTCTTCTTCCCATAAATCTTGTGCTTCCTGTCCAGCGGCTCAAACAGGTCCGTGAAGCCGCTAATGGATTCGGACGCGCCCAAAAATAAAAATCCCTCCGGCTTGAGCGCGTAATGGAACGTGGGCAGCGCCTTCTTCTGCAAGCTCGGCTCAAGATAAATCAGCAGGTTGCGGCAACTGATAAGGTCCATCCGCGAGAACGGCGGGTCGCTGATGAGATTTTGCCGGGCGAAAACGACCATCTCGCGCAACGGTTTGATCACGCGGTAACCGCCATCCTCCTCGACGAAAAACCGCCGCAAACGTTCCGGGGAGAGATCGTGCGCCAGATTTTTGGTGTAGAGCCCGTGGCGGGCCTTGTCCAGCAGCGCGTCGTTGAGATCGGTGGCGAACACCTGGAGCTTGCGCGCGCGGGGAAGGTTCTCCTGGGCTTCCTGGAACGCCATCGCAATAGAATAGGCCTCCTGGCCCGTGGAACAGCCGACCACCCAGACACGAAGCGGTTGGTCGTCACGCTGCCGCTGCTGGAGGAGCCTGGGAAAGATCTTGCGCTGGAGCAGTTCAAAGGTCTCGGGGTTGCGGAAAAAGCTCGTCACGCTGATGAGGCAGTCAGAGTAAAGGGCGTTCAGCTCATGGGTGTTGCCGCGGAGGAACTCGCCGTAGCCTTCCACCGTGTCGTGCTTGTGCAACACCATCCGCCGCGTGATGCGCCGCTGGATGGTGGCGGATTTGTAGAGCGAGAAATCCACACCGCAATGGTTACGCAGGAGAAGCAGGATTTTTTTGAAGCCGTTCTGCGGAACCGAGGACGGCCGATCCCGCCCGGCTTTCGCTTCCGCGCGCGCCTGCCTCGCCCCGGTGCGCGGGCTGCCATGTCCACCCGAGGCCAGCGGAGCGTCGGGACCTTCGCTTTGGTCCGACTCCCGCTCCGCTTCGGAATGTAGCGCCAGGACGGACTGGTCTAAGGCGTTTGCTACATACGGGTGCTTCGCAATACGGGCGAGCTCTTTGGCGATGTTCTCCGGCTTGAGAACGAAATCCACGCAGCCTGCGGCCACCGCGCTGCGCGGCATCGAATCGTATTTGGCCGAATCATCCTGCGCGAAGGTAATGCCGCCCTCGGCTTTGATCGCCTCCAGTCCCAGCGTGCCGTCGGTCGCCGTGCCGGAAAGAATCACACCGATGGCACACTCGCGCTGGTCCTGCGCCAGCGATTCAAGAAAGGCGTCAATGGGATGGTGCGCGCCACGATTCTTCGGGCGCGGCTGTAATTTCAAAACACCCTGCGCGATACCGAGGTTCGTGTTGGGTGGAATGACATAAATATGATTGGCCTCCACCCGCAGGTTGTTCGTTACCTCCCGCACCGGCATTGAAGTGGCCCGCTTTAGAAGCTGTGTCAGCGCGCTTTCATGCAGCGGGTCGAGATGCTGCACAAGGACAAACCCCATGCCCGAATCCAGCGGCAAATGTTTCAACAACGCCGTGAACGCCTCCAACCCGCCGGCGGAAGCGCCGACGCCGACGATGGGGAAACGTTTTATAGTTTCGCCTTTAGGCTGTGGACGTTTGGGCTGAGATTTAGTTGCATCACCCTGACCGTGCGGTCGCTTCTCGGCTGATTTCTTCCCTGGACCCGTAGCAGCCGAGTTCACCGGACGCTGCTCCATTTGGGGTTTTTTAGGTAGGGCCTTTTCACCCTTGCTGCCATGAGGGCGACGAGATGCGCTCTCGCCGTCCCATTTGGATGTTTCCTCACGGGCGACGATTGCTCCTGCTTTCGTTTGATTTTTAGATTTCACGCAATGCCTTGGTCACTCGGCGATCTCGACCCAATGCCGAAGGTCGGAGGGGATCCCCAGGGCGGTGGTATCCTTAGGACCTTAAAAGCTAGGCCTCGCGCCAAATCGTCAGCAGCGTGCTGCGCCGTTAGGTACGAGCCTAAGTCTCGGCCCTGAAAGACGGGATGGAATAAACCATCGTGTTCAACGATGTAAAACGCGCCAGCATCAGTGTTGTAAAGGTACTGTCTTTGCACTGGTTGGCCTAAGCTCCTTTGAGCATGGCCACACGGCCAATATCTCTCAAGCATGGATTCAATAGCTTGCTGCTATAAGCACGGCACGGTCACTTGTGCTTCTTCGGCTTCGCCTTTCTCCCGCCTCTTAAAGTATACGTGCACTCACACGCCGCTGCGCAGGGAGCAGTGGACAAAAATTCCAGTGATCCCGGCCGCCCACACCGAAGTTGATCAAAACCTGTATCGACTTGCTGGCGGGAGTTGTGAAGCACAAAGTTCGGCCGGCGCTATGGCAATGGCAATAGTGATAGTCGTCATCCTCGTGGTTGTGGCCGCTATCTTTTGGGGAAGGCCGAGTGAGTAGCGCATCCAATGAAATTTTCCCTTGAAGCCACCGAGTTACCGTCCAGTAGTGGTCGCGGTAATCTGAGCAGTCGTCTGGTGTTCACGGGCGAACGCTGGCAGAGCATCGACTTATGCGTTCACGGCCAACGACTGCGCTGGCAGTGCGCGGAGTGCATCAAATACTTCAAGGGGCGAGAGAAGGCGAAGAAGAAGCGGATTGACTATGCGGCCTCGCCCGGATTCGGAATTACCCGGCCTGCCTGGGGGGAGGGTTTGGCAATCCAGTACAGATGGAAGGCATTAATCATCTCCCGGAACTCAGCGAGATCAAAAGGCTTTGTCAGAAACGAACTTGCGCCCAGTTCGTAGGATAACTGAATGTCCATGATGTCAGACGACGTGGTGAGAACGATCACGACGAGGTCACGCAGGAGCGGGCTTGTCTTAACCTTACGCAACACATAGAAGCCGTCCCTCACGGGCATCTTCAAGTCGAGCAGCATCATTGCTGGTAGCTCTTTGGTTTGGAGATAATGCTCCGCCTCGGCGGCGCTCCGGCAAACGTCAATTCGATTGCCAACACCGACCTGCTTGAACGTTCGCAGCAACAGGTCGATGTCGTTCTGCGAGTCATCTACTACCAAAATCGTTCCCCGCTCTATCATCGCGGGCTCGCGGTTATGTATTTTCGTTTTATTTGGAACAACGAAGGCCGCCCCAGCAAGCGGCCTTCGTGCACAATACTGTAACCGACTAATCGCATTTTGCCCTGTGCAACTGGATGTTGCCGCCACCCGGACGATTCCCGGCGAGGTCTCCGCTGGCGGCGTACCCAGTTGACAAGGTAATTGCAAACGTGTCGTCGCGTCCCGGTTCGCCTTTGTCGCTCACCACGACGTTCGCCGTAGCCGCCTGGCCATTAACGGTGACGTCGTAGGTAATCAGTCTCGTCGTCTCGTCGACCACGCTATAACTCGTGACGGCGGTTGCTTTCACGTGGAGCCGGTCTCCGTGATCGACATAATTGAGGTGGCCCCACAATTCGCCGTGCTGCATCCCGCCGCCCACGCCGAAGTTCGCCTTCTCTCCCGACGGAGTGCCCACGATGAACCCGCCGCCGGTGACGCGGTCGGCACATTGGCACTCCTCGTCAGATTCAATGTGGCAATCGATGTCCGCGTGCGCCAGCCCGATCGGACCTTCCATGCAACCATCGTTGTGGATGTACAAACCCGCCACGGTGACCTCGCCGTAGTTGCCTGCTACCCGGCTGGACTGGCTGTTTACCAGGATGAAGCCTCCATTGTAGTCAATTCTTTGGTTGGGCTCGCCGGTGATCATGATCCGCTGATCATCGACCTTTAATCCGTTGATTTGAGCCATTGCAGTGACGACCGGACCGTTGGACCGGCACTCCGCCAGGGCCTGAACGTGCATGGAGTCAAAAGTGACGGTGTGCAGCGTACCATTGGTCGCCATGATGCGCAGGGTGAACCCGCCAACGGCCACTTCAGACAGAGCGGAATTACTCACGCCCGAACTCATCGCGAGCGCTTCGTCAATGAGCAGGAAGTCCTGCACGTTGGTGCCGTTGACTTCGGCTTGGACGAGCCCGCCGTTGTAAGGCAGGGGTCCGGTGTCTCCGATCAGAATGGTGGGTGGACCGTGCAGCAGATTCGTCAGATGGAGGACGATTGCCCGGCCGCTGTATGACTCAACCTCGAGGCGGGGCTGGCAATCCTTGTGCCCCGGTTCGTGTTTGCGGCATTTGTCATGCGGGACGCAACGATCCTTGCATGTGTCGAATTTCGGGCGGCACTTCTGATGTCCTCTGTCGTGCTCGCGGCATCTGTCATGTTCCCGACAACGATCGTGATCCTTGCATTTGTCGATCTTCGGTCTGCACTTCTCGTGCCCTCTATCGTGTTCCCGACATTTGTCGTGTTCCTTGCAGCGGTCGTGATCTTTGCACTTGTCGATTTTCGGATTGCAGTTCCGATGTCCTTTCTCGTGCTCGCGACATTTATTGTGCTCCTTGCATTTGTCATGGCCGTAACATTGGTCGCCCCCTCCTTTGCCTTTCGCCTTACCGCTGTCGCTCCCCTTGCCTTTGGCAAAAAGATCGGGTGTGCTAAACAGTGCGATGCTCAGGAACGCGCTAAGGAAGTAGTACAGAAAACGAGTACGAAGTTGGAATTTCATAGGTCCACCAGTTCTGATTTTTTCCGGGCAAAAAACCGCACCTCGACAGGGCAACCCCATTTTTTCCCCAGTGTGTTTCGCAATCCTAAGCAAGAATTTGCCAATCGCACCACTGGGGTGGTCACCCACCGCGAATCGTTCTGCGAATTTCTCTCGAAGGCTAATGCTCTGTTTTAGCGCGTGCCTCAGGACGATGCGGAGGGAATGGGTAAAACCATTCACGCACGTAGCGATGGCTCAGGGAGGGACACCAAGCTCAGCAAACCTTTCTTTACCGTTTTTTCGCGGTACACTGTTAGTCCTTACTTCGGCCATTGGGTTTTGTGCGGCGACCCCATCAATAGCTTTGAGCTATTGGAGTTATCCGTTAGCCGCTGCACCGTGGGCGGGAGAGAATCAGCCCCATGAAAACAGCAACGGCTGAAAGAACCTCCGCTAGCATCCAATCGCCCGCTTTATTTTCGGTTAACGACAAGCTACCCCGTTGGGGGCAGCGGGTCATGGTCGTGACTCCAGTGTTTCAGAGTCATGCGCGTGACGGAAGCCCGATTGAAGACGTTCAATCGTGGCACGCCATCGCGATGGAAGGGGAGACGGCAACATCTTAACGCGCAAAGCAAGGCGCCCCGGTCATCGCTGCAAGGCACCACCAGGCCGTCTCCCATTTAGCTAAACCTGCCCGGACCCGCGTTG
>Ga0105340_1000275_pt1 | contig 25384 bp, 20 predicted proteins | sample EasRivMeERMLT700_FD_89676 | JGI IMG/M metagenome (GOLD analysis project Ga0105340, IMG submission 89676) | Soil microbial communities from meander-bound floodplain in the East River, Colorado, USA - East River MetaG ERMLT700 | ecosystem: Environmental > Terrestrial > Soil > Floodplain | place...
AGATTAGACGATCGCTCCCCAATCATTCCTCCGGCCTCCTTCGCGACCTTCGTTTACTTCTTCTGTAAAGGTCCCTGTCTGGGTTTGTCCTTTTGTTTCTTTTTGCGTTCTTCCGCGGCCATTCTGGTTCGTGTGAATTCGTGTCAAGTCGTGGTCACCTCCTTCAACGAGCGCGGTCCCTACCTGGACCGAATCGATTGAAACGTCCGGTGTAAGTGACCTTCTTGCCGAATCTCCTTCGCCATCATAAGCTCGATTCGGTGCTGCGGCTCTGGAAATGGTCTGTGAAACTGAAGGACTTGATCCGTAATTCTCTGGTACTGTAATCTGAGGAACAATGAGGGCTGACTCTCCTTGACAGGTCTATGCACGGATCGCGCTCGTCCTGGATGACTTACGGTGTGGCGGTCGTTTCTGTCGCGGTGGCGCTGGTGTTGAGCAAACTGCTTGAGCCGTTCCTGGGCGACGCACGACCGTACCTTGCAGTTCTGGGCGCAGTGGTAGTCAGTGTCTGGCGCGGCGGCTGGCGACCGGCAGCATTCGCCGCGATGATCGGTTATCTTGGCACGGCTTACCTGTTCATCAGGCCGCGCCAGGAAGCCGGTGTTCCGGCAAGCGATTTTGCCGAAGAACTGGCTGCCTACCTGGTTTCGTGTGGAGTTGTAGTTTCGCTGGGTGAACTATGGCACCGCGCCCGTCGGCGCGCGGAACAGCACCTCAAGAGCCTGGAACAAGAGATCGCCGAGCGCAAAGAAGGTGAGCGGCGCCTGATTGCCAATCTGGCCATCGCTCAAATCCTCGCAGAGTCGCCACAGCTCGAGGACGCCGTCCCAAGGGTGCTGCAAAAAGTGGGTGACACTCTGGGGTGGCAGGTGGGAGCCGTCTGGATTCCGGATGCCGACGAGAAATTCCTGCGTTGCTTGAAAATGTGGAAGACTTTCCCTGGCAAATTCGCACGATTTGAGGCAGTGAGTTCCGGACGCACGTTTACGCGCGGAATTGGTTTGCCAGGACGTGTCTGGTCAACGCTGAAGCCTCTCTGGATTCCTGACGTGACCAGGGATGAGAACTTTCCGCGCGGGCCGGTCGCAGTTGCTGACGGCCTGCACGCTGCATTGGCGTTCCCGATTTATGGGGAGAAGTTTCTTGGCATTATGGAATTTTTTAGTGATGAGATTCGTGAGCCGGACGAAGCGATGCTGGCAATGTTCGGGGTCATCGGCGGACAGATAGGACAGTTCATTGAACGCAAGCGAGCCGACGAAGCCCTGCTGGAAGCACAAGCGGAATTGAAAGAGCACGCGACGAAACTCGAACACACGGTGGCCCAACGGACCGCGAAGTTGAGCGAGACAGTGCAGGACCTGGAGGCCTTCTCGTATTCAATCGCTCATGATATGCGGGCGCCGCTGCGTTCGATGCAGGGCTTCGCCGCGATCCTTGAACAGGACTATGGCGATAAACTCGACGACACGGCGCACGGGTACTTGCAGCGACTTGGCTCTTCGGCTGCCCGGATGGACCGCTTGATCGTAGATATCCTCAACTACAGCCAGGTGGTTCGCGGAGAACTCGATTTGGGTATCGTGGATACCCACAAGCTGGTGCTGGACATCATTCATTCGTATCCGCAGTTTGAGCACACGCACGCGGACATCTCCATCGAAGGGCGCCTGCCGCTCGTCCTGGCGAACGAAGCGGCGCTCACCCAGGTCATGTCAAATCTGCTCGGTAACGCTGTAAAATTCGTTACGCCTGGCCTGCGCCCATGCGTGCGGGTTGGCGCAAATCCCGAGGCTGCCCATAATGGGCGAGTCGAGCTTTGGGTGCGGGACAACGGCATCGGGATTCCGCGCGACGTGCAGAGGCGCTTGTTCAACATGTTCACTCGTCTGCATCGGCCCGGGCTCTACGAAGGCACCGGGATCGGGCTCGCCATCGTGAAGAAGGCCGTTGAACGCATGGGCGGCAGCGTGGGAGTGGATTCGAACCCCGGCCAGGGCAGCCGCTTTTGGGTCCAGCTACAGCGCCCTATTCAGCAATGAAGGAGTTTTTGACAGTCTTGATCGAAGACGACGCAGACGACGTTTTTTTCTTCCAGCGTGCCATGCAAAAGGTCGATTGGCCGGGCGCGATTCAAATTCTGCGTGATGGCGCCGAAGCCATCGCTTACCTGACAGGCCGTGATTCAGCTACCGACCGGCGGCAGCATCCCACCCCATCGCTTGTCATTCTCGATTTGAATCTTCCGATTAAGACGGGTTTGGATGTCCTGCAGGTTTTTCGCGGCTGCGAGCCTGATAACACGACGCCGGTCGTGGTGCTTACTTCATCAACGTCCCAACTCGACGTGCGCGAGGCCTATCGTCTGGGCGCCAACTGCGTTTTCAACAAGCCCTCACATCCGGATGGGCTGGTGGACTTGCTGAAGGTGCTGAAAGTCCATTGGATCGATTACAACCGACACGCCTGAATAAGGGTGTGAACGGCAGGAACGCGAACGCAAATCGGGTCAGAGCTCTGCAGTCTGAGAGGAAAGCAAACAACCGGGGTGAGAGAATGGTCCGAGCGCATTGCGCTCGGCTAAGGTTGGTTGAGGCCTTCGGCCCGGGCCGGACGCGCACAAGATGGAGATAAAGTCTCTGGCACGCGAAGGTGCCCAGCAATGGGAATAGAATCAAAAGCAGTGTTTGTTTCGGCGGCAATTGCTGACGGTTATCACTCATAGTTGAGCGGCCTAACAGCTATTGAACTTCATCTTTGACGCATAGTAATGCTGCTGCCTGATCCACTTTCAAACGATTTGTTCTGTTCGCTAGTGTCGCTTGAGAGTTCAGCATAGAAAACGACAGACGCCGGAAGAGCATGCGCTTTGGTGAAACAAGCGCCCGTTCTCACGAGTTCTAAGGAGAGGGAATCGAACGGGATGAATGCACTACGACGCACAGCCGCGCTGCTTGAAGTGCTCGGGGTCTTTGTCGTCGGCCCGCTGGTGATGGGGCTGCTTGTCCAATGGCTTGGAGTGCCTGTCACCAATCCGCTGCGCAATCTGACCGCAGAGGCGACGGACGCCGAATTGGTCACAGTCACGCGGCAAATGTTTGTGCTCCTGGTGTTCCAATACGCCGGCTGGTTCCTGCTCATCCTCCCCATCAACTGGTGGCATCGGCGTCGCGGACCCGCTGCCTACGGTCTCACCACCGCGGGTCGATCCTGGAAGTCGCTCGTCCTGGCAGGCGTCGCCACGGCGGCCCTCGCGGCATGGCCAGCCTACAGCGTACTTTTGCTCGATGCCGTTTATGAACTCGGCGAAACCGTTCCGTGGCGCCAGGCGCTCTTCGACATGTCATGGCGCCGGTGGGAATTCTGGCTCTTCATGTTTGTTCTGAGTTTTGGGTTCATCCCCATCGTCGAGGAATTGTTCTATCGCGGTTACTGCCAGCGCCGGCTCGCCGAGGATTGGGGAGACGGCCCCGCCATTATCGGCACCGCGTTGATGTTTGTGTTCGCGCACGGTCAGTACCTCATTCTGAACGCGTACAATATATCCTTCATCGTCAGCCTGATCGTGCTTGCCGTCGGCGCCGGGGTGGTGTTCGCGTGGACGCGATCGCTGATTCCGTCGATGGTTGCGCACGCGATCATCAATGTTCCCATGACCCCGCTTTGGCAGGGCATCGTTCTTTTGGCGTTTGTCATCGGTGCTGTGCTGATCGCGCGGCGGGGCATGGCCGTGCTCAAGCAGGTATTTTCGAATGCCAGCGTGGGGGCGTGCGTGGCGCTCGGCGTGTTGGGGATCGGTTGGGCAATTGCGGCGCAGCGCATTGACCATCTGAGATTCGTGGCAATTGGAATGGTCGTCCTTGCTGTGGGACTTGAGGCCGCAGAGCGCCGGCGTGCGAGGGCGGTCGTCGATCCGAACGCGTTGCACGCGGCTAAGGTTGGTTGAAACCTCAAAACCAGACTTTTTCCAGACCGTTCACGGGTCGAATGCCGCGATTTCCTTAGCAAATCATCAAAACGTGCCCGCGACGGTCTGATTTTCTGTTGGCCGATTTCGGCGTGCCGTTTGATTTGGCTGGCCTGAAAGCGCCGCCGCGGGTAATCACTCCCGCTTCGAACGCATGGAAATGATCCGAAAATTTATCGACATGGTCCTGCACCTGGACAAGTCGCTCGACCAGTTGGTGCAGAACTACGGGCCATGGGTCTACGCCATCATTTTCCTGATCGTGTTCGCCGAGACGGGCCTCGTCGTGACGCCGTTCCTGCCGGGCGATTCGTTGCTGTTCGCCATCGGCGCGCTCTGCGCGCGACCCGATGGTTTGAACTTCGTCATCGCGTTTGTCCTTTTGTGGGTCGCGTCGATCCTCGGTGATACAGCGAACTATTGGATCGGCTCTATGGTAGGGCCAAAGGTGTTCCATAAGAAAGAGTCGCGCTGGCTAAACCCGAAGCATCTGGAGCGAACACATCAGTTCTACGAGAAGTATGGCGCGAAGACGATCATCCTTGCACGGTTCCTGCCGATCATCCGCACGTTCGCGCCATTTGTGGCGGGGATTGGACGCATGACTTACCCGAAATTCTTTTTATACAACGTGACCGGCGGCCTGGCGTGGGTGACCATCTTCATGGTCGTCGGATACTTTTTTGGCAACCTGCCGGCGGTGCGGAAGAATTTTACCCTGGTGATTTTCGCGATTATCGGTGTTTCGTGCATTCCGGTAGCCGTTGAGTGGTGGCGCCACTGGCGTGAGGCCAAGGCAGCCAAAGCGAAGCCGATGTAACTACTCCCGCCGCACGGAAGCGGCGGCCTCCGGGTCAACGCGTTCGAGCGTCGACGCGGCGAGGCTGCTGAGGAAAATGTCTTCGTCGTTGGCGAGCCGGATCAGCGCCGGGACCAGCGCGCTGGTGTGCTGGCGGCTGTCGATGTTGCCGAGCGCAAGCGTGGCCGCGCGCCGGACATCGGCGTCAGTATCGCGGAGCAACGGGACGAGATGAGGAATCGCAGATTCGGCTTTAGCGCCGACAAAACCGAGCGCGATCGCAGCTGAGGTGCGCACCCGCGCATCGCGGTGCATCGTGATCTCGATCAGCGCAGGGACTGCTGGCGTGCCGATCTGGCCGAGCGCCAGCGCGGACACCGGCATCTCGCGCAAGGGCCGCGGGACTTTTTCGCGTTGAATCAAATTGATTAGTGCCGGGACGGCGTTGCTCGCGGCTTCACGCATCGCGCCCAGCGCGAGCGCCGAGTCCCACGCGTTCGGTCGATTCAAGGTGGCGATGAGCACGGGGACCGCCGCGGCCGCGTCGCCGGTGATTTGCCAAAGGGCGCGCGCCGAAGCAACGCGCACGTTCGTATCGGGATCAGCGAGACGCTGCCGAACCTGCGGCGCGGACGCCGCAGCACCTGGGCCCATCGCGCCAAGGGCAAACGCGACGGCGGCACGCGCGAGCGGTGACTTATCGCTCAGCGCCGCGATAAGGCCATCCAGCGCGGCTTCACCGCCAACGTTGCCAAGCGCGTGAGCGGCGACGACGCGAATGTTCGGATCGCGGTCGCGCAAAAGCGTCAGCAGCGCGGGCGTTGCCGGCGCGGCGTCCCGGCCGAGGTCGCGAAGGATCTCCGCCGCGTGCAGCCGGATAATTTTGTTGCGCGAGGTGAGCGCCTGCGCGAGCGCGGGGACTGCCGCTTGCGGCCCGAGGCGGCGCATCGAACGTTGCGCTTCCTCAACGACGACTGAGGAGTCGTCCGCCAGCGCCCGGATGAGCGCCGGGACCGCAGCGGGATGTTCGGACAAAGGTTTGGACGCGAGTTGCTCGGCAGCGCGTTGCCGCAGTTGGTGATCGGTTGAAGGATCAAAGCGCAACCACGAAACATGGTGACTCAGCCGTGTCAGCGCCCGGTCAAAGATTCCGGGGCGATTGTCCAGCGCGCGGACGACGAGCTCGGTCGCGGAAGCGCCGAACGAAGCGAGCGCGGTGCGGGCTTCGTTGCGGGTTTCGTAATCTCCATGGGCAAGACTGCGCAAACAGTGGTTAACAATCTGCTCCTGGGTCGTGTCGCGGTCTGGCGTTTTCCGCAGCCACAATGTGGTGGCGGTCGCTCCGGCGAGGCAAATTATGATCCACTTTCGCATCCCGACCTCGATCGCTGCTCAAGTATAGCGCGTCTCAGTGGGACACGCGAGCCTATCTCGTGCCAGCTTCGCGGACTGTTGCGGCATGCCTGCGGCGCGCTTGGGACAGCGCGCCCTACTTGCGGGGAGTTTTTTGCTTGGGCTTTGCGTGGTGATACGGTGTTATTACAGACGCATGGACATTTCTGACCGACGCTTTGTCACTGCCCGGGACGCGGTTCGCTTCTTGTCTCCGTGGACGCTCGAGGAATGGATTTGCCGCTCGGATGTGGTGCCGAACAAGGACCTGCTCCTGGTGCGGGCTAACATGGAGCCGGGCCGTTCGCATCCGTTTCACACGCACCCGACGCGCGAGGAGATTATTTACATAATTTCGGGGCGGGCCGAGCAGTGGTGCGGCAAGGACCATCGCGTCCTCAATCCCGGCGAGATGGTGCTGATCCCGAAGGGCGAAGTGCACGGCACGTTCAACCCGTTTCCCGAGAAGTTGGTGTTCCTGGCCATCCTTGCTCCGGCGAACGCAGCCGATCCGCCGATTGTCGATGTTTCAAACGAGGAACCGTGGCGGTCGATTCGCAACGGCTTTCCACCCGTGACGTAATCGAATGCGCCGATTGATTTACATCTTACTTGCAGCCGCCGCGAGCGCGGCGGCGGAGCAACAGGTGCAGTTCAACCGCGATATTCGCCCGATCCTCTCGGACAATTGCCTCAAGTGTCACGGCCCGGACAAGAACGTGCGCAAAGCGAAACTCCGCCTCGACCTCGCTGAAGAAGCGTATCGCACCCGTGAGGACATCACGCCGATCGTTCCCGGCAAGCCGAGTGACAGCGAAGTCGTGCGGCGCATCTTCGCGAGCGACCCGGACGATTTAATGCCGCCGCCGAAGACCGGCAAGCGCCTCACGACGGAGCAAAAGCGGCTCATCGAAGCGTGGGTCGCGCAGGGCGCGAAGTATGAAGGCCATTGGGCGTTCACGCCGCCGCCCCGCCCCGCGTTACCGAGCGCGGACGCGGATTGGTGCCGTAATCCCATCGACCATTTCATCAAGGCGCGGCTCGACGCTGAGAAGCTGGCGCCCGCGCCGGAAGCCGATCGGCGCACGTTGATTCGGCGCGTGACGCTCGACCTGACCGGGTTGCCCCCGACGCCGCGGGACGTGGAAGAGTTTGTGAGCAGTCGTGATCCGCGCGTGTACGAGAAACTGGTGCGCCGCCTGTTGCAGTCGGAGCGCTTCGGTGAACGCATGGCCGTCCACTGGCTCGATCTCGTGCGCTACGCGGACACGGTCGGCTTCCATGGCGACATGCCGGTGAGCCTTTGGCCGTATCGCGATTACGTCATTCGCGCGTTTAACGATAACATGCCGTTCGACCGGTTCACGCGGGAGCAACTCGCGGGCGATTTGTTGCTGAACCCGACGCGCGAGCAGCGCATCGCCTCGGCCTACAACCGCCTGAATCGCATGAGCACCGAGGGCGGCATCCAGGACAAGGAGTATCGCGCGAAGTACGCGGCGGACCGCGTGCGCACCACATCGACGGTGTGGTTGGGCGCGACACTGGCCTGCGCGGAATGCCACGACCACAAGTTTGATCCGTTCTCGACAAAGGATTTCTATCGTTTCGCTGCGTTCTTCGCTGATCTCCAGGAAAAAGGCTTTTATCCGAACGGCACCGACAAGGGCGATTGGGGACCGGCGATGATGCTCGCGAACGACAAGCAATACGAAGCGCTGGACGTGGTGCAGGTGAAGTTGGAACGGTTGCGCAAACAACGTGATAAGATTACCGATGAATCGCTGACCGAGGGGCGGGAAGAGTGGGAAGAACGATTCGTCAACGCGGACACCAACAAATTGGAGTGGAAACTGCGGGACATTGTGTCGGCGACGTCGCTCGGCGGAGCGGACCTGCGGATCATCTCGAACTCGATCGTGCAGGCGGAGGGACCGAACCCCGACAACGACACGTACGTCGTGACGTTCCAGCCCGAGGAAGGCGAATGGACTGGCGTGCGCCTGGAAACGCTGACCGACGAATCGTTGCCGGGCAATCGGAGCGCGCGCGGCGGTGTTGGTTTTTCCCTGACTGAAATCGAATTTCACGTCGAAGAAAATGGCAGTGCCCGGAAGCTAAGGATCGCGGGTGGAAGCGCGAAGGTGAACGAGACTGGCTTCCCGTTGATGGCCGCGTTTGACGGAAACCCGCGCACGGGTTGGGGCATGCGGTTCCTGGGTTCGCAAAGGCAGTATGCAGCGTTCGTCTTTGCGCAGCCGATTTGCGCGACGAGCAACACCGTCATGCGCGTGACGCTTCGTCACGATTCCCCGATACGCCGGGCAACGATTGGCAAGTTCAGGCTCGCCGTGTCGGCTGTGTCCGATGCGACGCACCATACGAACGGTGTTCCCGAGGACGTGTTCAACGCGTTGCGCGAACCATGCGAGAAACGCACGACGAAACAGCAGAAAGCAATTGCGGAGTTTTATCGGAGTATTGCGCCGGAATTGCGCAGGTTGAACCGGCAGATCGCTGCAGTTGAGGCGCAGCAATCGTTGCTCGTCGATAGGATTCCCACGGTGCTGGTTTCCGAAGCAACGGCCCCGCGCGCGATGCGAGTGCTCCCGCGCGGCGATTGGATGAACGATTCAGGCGAGGAGGTTCAGCCGTGGGTGCCGGCTTTCCTCAAGCCCTTCGAGAAACCGGTCACGCGCGCGACGCGGCTTGAGCTTGCGAATTGGTTGACTTCAGCGGAGAACCCGCTGACCGCGCGCGTCGTTGTGAACCGGTTCTGGAAATTGTTCTTCGGCGCCGGGCTTTCGCGCACGCTAGATGATCTTGGCTCACAGGGCGAATGGCCGACGCATCCCGCATTGGTGGATTGGCTGGCCGTGGAGTTTCGCGACAGCGGTTGGGACATGAAGCACGTGATCGAGTTGATGGTTACCTCGGCGGCGTATCGCCAAAGTTCGACTGCCAACAAGACTGCCGAAGAGCGTGATCCGCAGAATCGTTTGTTCGCGAGGCAGGCGCGGACGCGGCTGGAGGCGGAATTCATTCGCGACAACGCGCTGGCGATCGGCGGGTTGCTCGCCAACAAAGTCGGCGGCCCGAGCGTGTTTCCACAACAGCCGGAGGGTTACTGGTCGCCGTTGAACTTTCCGAAGCGCGAATTCGTTCTCGACCGAGGGGACAACCTTTATCGACGTGGTGTTTACATGCACTGGCAACGCACGTTTTTGCACCCGAGCCTCGTTGCGTTCGATGCGCCGCCACGCGAGGAGTGTACGGCGACGCGTCCCGTGTCGAACACGCCCCTGCAGGCGCTGGTGTTGTTGAACGATCCTAATTTTGTCGAGGCCGCCGTCGCCCTCGCACACGAGATGCGCGAAGAGGGTGGGAAGACGATTGAGAGCCGCATTGATTGGGCGTACCAGCGCGCGGTCGCCCGGCCCGCAAAGGAAAAGGAAGTGACGCTGCTGGCCGGCATGTATCGCGAGCAGCTTGCGCGGCACTCCAGTGAAGGGAAGATTGCATCGGAAACGACCGCGCTCACTTCGGTGGCGCGCGCGATCTTGAATCTGCACGAGACGATTACGCGATATTGATATGATCGCCGATTACAACTCCATCGCTCGCCGAACATTTCTCGGACGCACCGCCGCGGGTCTTGGCGCATTCGCGCTGGGCACGTTGCTTAACCCGCGGTTACTCGCGGCATCGCAGGACGACAAGTGGCGCGGCGTCATCAATCCGTTGCACCACGCGCCAAAGGCGAAGCGCGTGATCTATCTTTATCAGGCGGGCGGACCCTCGCATCTCGAGACGTTCGACTACAAACCGAAGCTCGCAGAGATGCACGGCAAGCCGATGCCGGAGTCGTTCACGAAAGGCCAGCAGATCGCGCAACTCCAGGGCAAGGAGCTGAAATGTTTTGGCCCGCAATTTGAGTTCAAGAAATTCGGGCAATCGGGCCAGGAAATTGCGGCGGCTTTTCCTGAGATCGGATCGGTCGCGGACGACCTTTGCATCATCCGTTCGATGCACACGGAGCAGATCAATCACGATCCCGCGCACACGTTGATGAACACTGGCTCGATCATCACGGGGCGACCCAGCATGGGATCGTGGCTGCTGTATGGGCTCGGCTCGGCCGCAAATGACCTGCCGGGGTACATCGTCCTCATGTCATCGGGCAAAGGCGGACAGATGCAACCGATCGCCGCGCGGCAGTGGCACAGCGGATTCCTGCCGGGGCGCTTCCAGGGCGTGAAGATGGAAGCCAAAGGCGACCCGGTGCTTTACCTGCAACGGCCCGGCGGCGTCACAGCGCAGGACCAACGCGAGATCGTCGATGTGGTGAACCAACTCAATCGCCTGCAGCACGATGCGATTGCCGACCCCGAGATCAACACGCGCATCAGTCAATATGAATTGGCGTTCCGGATGCAAACGGCTGTGCCCGAATTGATGGATCTTTCCGGCGAGCCGCAGAGTGCGTTTGAGCTCTATGGCGCCAAGCCGGGCGACGGCAGCTTTGCGTCGAATTGTTTGCTCGCGCGGCGCCTGGCCGAACGCGGCGTCCGGTTTATTCAACTTTATCACCGCGACTGGGACCACCATGAGGACGTGAAGAAGGACGTACCGCTCAAGGCGCAGGAAGTGGATCGTCCCACCGCGGCCCTTATCAATGATCTACGTCAGCGTGGAATGCTCGATGAAACGCTAATCATTTGGGGCGGCGAGTTTGGCCGCACGCCGATGGCGCAGGGCAAGGGACGCGATCATCACATCAAGGGGTTCTCTCTCGTGCTGGCCGGTGGCGGCATCAAGGGCGGCGTCACTTACGGCGCGACCGACGAGTTGGGTTATGCCGCCGTCGACAACCCTGTCCACATAAATGACTTTCATGCGACGATGCTCCACCTGTTCGGCATCAATCACGAAAAGCTGACCTATCGTTACCAGGGACGTGATTTCCGATTGACAGATGTGGCGGGGAAAGTTTTGAAAGACATTCTCGCCTGATCAGGGCTGGATGATGACGGGGGTGCCAACCGACACGAGCTTCAGGAGGTATTCGACGTTCCAGTTTGCAAGACGGAAGCAGCCGTGGGACTCGGTACGCCCGACTTTCTCCGGCAACGGCGTGCCATGGATGCCGTAACCGGGTTTATCGAGCCCGATCCACACCGTGCCGACCGGATTGTTCGGGCCCGGCTGGAGAATAAGTTTGCGGGCAATCTCCTGTGCTTCCGGCGACTCGGGAAACACTGCGGGGTCAAACGTGTAATTCGGGTGGGGCGCGAGCACGGCGACGCGCAGTTCGCCGACCGGGCGCTTGTCGACGCGTTGCCCGATGCTGCACGGAAAGTGCGCGAGAAGGTTTGTATCCACGTCGTACGCCTGGAGGACGCGTTCGCTGAGCCGAATCTGAACGAACGCGGCCTTGTTCGACGTGGCGGGGAACTGCGCGTTCGGCACGAGGATCGGGGTGTTCGTCGCGACGTTGGTCCAGTTGAGCGATGGGTTCAGTGCCTGCAAGAGCTTGTGGTGCGACTGGCTGCGTTCGGCGACGAGTTCGAGGATTGTTTCGTAGTCGAGACTCGGTGCGAGCGACTTGCCGAGCCATGTAACCGGTACGGGCGAGACGCGCGCCAGATCGTTGCTGGTGACGAAGCAGGCGACCAGCAGCGGCGAGACAACGGGAAGATTCGTGCGCGTATTTTCATCGAGCGTGCCCGTGGTTTTCAGGAGGCGCTTTTGTTGGAACGCCCGGAGCGCCGACTCCGTTTGCCCGCCCGTCAAACCGTCGATCGGCCCCGGCGAAATCCCTTCGCGCACGAGTGCCGTCTGCAGTTCCACGGCCCGAAGCACGTTGGACGAAAGCCCGGGAAGCGATGCAACGGGAGTGCTCGCGTTCGCTGTGAGGGCGAGCGCGAGAAAACACCACAAGAGCCTGATTACACGGAACAAGTGCATCGCGCGGTGACTGTAATCGCAGGGTGAGGATTCCTCACCAAAATTGTCATCGGTCCGAGTGGACTGGAAATTAAGACCTAACTGAGCCTCGGTGCTATGTGTCCTTGAGAATTTCGCGCGCGGCGTTGTAGCCGCAGGCGCCCATCACGCCTCCGCCCGGGTGCGTAGCCGCGCCGCAGAGGTAGAGTCCGCGAACAGGAGTGCGATAGTCGGCGTAACCTGGCACCGGGCGCATGAAAGCCAGGCTCGAAAGTGACATCGCGCCTTGCATGATGTTCCCGCCCGTCAGGCCGAAAGTGGCTTCGAGATCGGCAGGGGCGAGGACCTGATAATTGAGAACGGATTTGCGAAAGTTGGGCGCGTACTCGGTCACGATGTCGATGCAACGTTCGGCGTAGCGTTTTTTATTTTCGTCGAGAGAGCCGGCGTCGGGCGCGAGCTTGTAGGGAAAGTATTGCGTGAACATGGACATGACGTGTTGCCCGCTGGGAGTGAGCGTGTCGTCAATCGAACTGGGAATGGTGGCTTCGATGACCGGGCTTTCGGAAATGTAACCATACTTCGCGCAGTCGAACGCCTTCTCTATATAAGTGCGGTTGGGACTGATGTGGATGGTGCCGCGGTGCTGCGGGCCGGGTGTGTTGCCGGGCAGACACGTGAAGTTCGGGACTTCGGAAAGGGCGAGGTTGATTTTGCAACTCGCGCTCGAGTAATCGAGATGCTTCACCGCGTCGACGAACTCGGCGGGAAGTTCCTGCTTATCCACGAACTTGAGGAACGTGACCCGGGCGTCAACGCACGAGACGACTGTGTTGGCGAGGTAATCATCGCCGTTCGCGAGCGTGACACCAACAGCGCGGCCATTCTGCACGAGAATGCGCGAGACGGGCGCGTTAACTTTGATTTCAGCGCCACGCTCTTTCGCGGCGGCGGCGATCGCATTTGAGAGCGCGCCCATGCCGCCGCGGACGTAGCCCCAAACGCCGCGAACGCCATCGCACTCGCCCATCACGTGGTGGAAAAGGACGTAGGCGGTGCCGGGCATCGACGGAGTCGCGAACGCGCCGATGATCGCGTCGGTGGAAATAGTGGTTTTGACTTCCTCGGATTCAAACCAGCGGTCGAGGATTGGATTCGCGGCGCCGGTGAGGATTTCGATGGCCTTTTGGCCGTCGAGACCGAGTTTGCGGAAGTTCCAGGCGGTTTGAGCGAGTTTCATCAGGTTCCCCGGCGCGTTCGACCACGGGTTGCCCGGCGTTTCCAGCAACATGGGTTCAAGAAACGCCGCAACGCGTTCGAGCATGGCCTCGAACTTCGGCAAGTTGTCCGCGTCGCGTTTCGAGAACTTTGAGACCTCGCGATGGGTCATCTGCTTGTCCGGGCCCATGAGCAGAAAGCGGCCATCGGGGAGCGGAGTGAAACTGGACGGGCTGCGCGGCAGCATCGTGAAACCGTGGCGTTTGAGTTCAAGGTCGCGGATGATTTCAGGGCGGAACAGGCTGTTGACGTAACTGGCGGTTGAGACCTTAAACCCGGGCCAGAGTTCTTCGGTGACGACGCATCCGCCGATCAGTTCGCGGCGTTCGAGGACGAGGACCCTGCGACCCGCGCGAGCAAGGTAGGCTGCGGTGACAAGGCCGTTGTGACCGGCACCGATGATGATGGCGTCGTATTTGCGATTCATGAGCTAACAGGAGGGACAGAGATAACAGAGACAGATTCGGCGGCGAAATGCATTTTCCGCGTTCACGCCTTACGTCGTCGTGAATTTTCCGAGGGTGCGCAGGTATTCGCGGTCCCAGGCGGCGGGAATGCTTTCGCGCGGAGAATAAGGGCCCGGTTGATAAGCACGCGAGGCGATGCCCTGCTGGCTCAGTTCGCAGACGTGCCAGTCCTGGCGATTGATGATGTCCCAGAATTCGATCGCGTCTTCCGGATGGAAATCGGCGCGCCCAAAGGCATCAGGATTGAAGAACCAATCGCAGCGGATGGTCGAGCGGTGCGGGGACTGCGGCCATATCTGGTGAACCATGACGTAATCCGGGTGCATGCTCAGCAGCATGTTTGGAAAAATGGAGTAGTAAAAAACGCGGTGATGATCTTCGGCTCGGATGTCGCCGATGGGCAGGGCGCAGGCATTGCCGCTCACGGTCAAACTGTTGCCCTTTGTTATCGGCATGAAGCCACCGAGGAACGGGCCTTCGCAGAGATCGTTCTCCGCGGAATCGTAGGGCGTGAGCTTTGAGAGCGCCGGGTGCACAAGGGGACAGTGATAACATTCGGAATAGTTCTCAAAGATCAGCTTCCAGTTGGCGCGCACGGCGTACTCGATGCGGCGCGCGGAGCGAAGCTTCGGCAGGTTCCAATGCGTAAACTTTCCTGAGACCGCCGCGAACGTTTTCTGAAGCGGCACGCAGTTGGGGTCAAGGTTTACGAAGATAAAACCTTCCCATAGCGCGAGCGGGATTGCGTGCAGCGAATAATCCGCCTTGTCGAAGCCATCCACAGCGTCCATGTGCGGCGCGCCGACGAGGCAGCCGTCGAGACCATATGTCCAGGCGTGATATGGGCAGCGGATGACCTCGCCAAATCGGCCCGAGGCTTCTTCACAGATGCGCGTGCCACGGTGCCGGCAGACATTATAATAGCCGCGAATGTTTTCCCTTTGATCACGCACTATGATGAGGCTTTCGCCTGCGACTTCCTGCACGAAGTAATCCCGACTGTTCGGCAGTTGGTTTTGATGGCCGACACAAAGCCAATGCACGGAGAAAATGCGATCCTCTTCCTGCGCAAAAACCTCCGGTGAAACAAAGTAATGCTGCGGAAGCGACCTGGCGCCGGCGGTGGAAGCTTCGGCGGTTTTGCGGAACGCAAGCATTGATTGAATCTGTCGCCTTTTGGCGCGGGCAGGCAAGATGAAAGGAAGCGCTCGACGCACGTTGTTTGGCGTGACTTTAAGGCGCGCTTTCCTACATTGACCCAGGCAACGGCATGAAGAAACCCAATCCAGTCTCACGCAGCGGCCGGTTCGAATCAGGCCCCGCCGCGGACGTGGCCGCTTTCACGGAATCAATCTCGTTCGATTGGCGGCTTTGGGAACACGATATTCTCGGTTCCATCGCGCACGCCACCATGCTGCAGAAGGTCGGTTTGCTCACGAAAAGCGAGCTGCGCGACATCACCGAAACGCTCCAGGCGATTGGGCGCGAGATCAAGGAGGGCAAATTCCAGTGGAAACCTGAGCTGGAAGATGTGCACATGAACATCGAGGCGGAGTTGACCAAACGCGCTCCCGCCGGCGCGAAGCTCCACACGGGGCGCTCGCGCAACGACCAGGTGGCGCTCGACATGCGGATGTGGGTGCGCGACGAGATCGCCCTTCTCAGCCGCGAACTGCGGGATCTCCAACTCTCGCTCGTCGAACTCGGCGATAAGAATTCGGATACAATCATCCCGGGCTACACGCATCTTCAGCGCGCGCAACCGGTTTACTTTGCGCATCACTGGCTCGCTTACGTGGAAATGATCGAGCGCGATTACGACCGGCTCGGCGATTGTTTGTATCGCACGAATGTCTGCCCGCTCGGCAGCGGCGCGATTGCCGGTTCCACGTTGCCGCTCGACCGCGAGTTCGTCGCCATTCAACTCGGCTTTGTGGACGAGGAAGGCAAACCGCGCGTCACGCAAAACTCAATGGACGGAGTGAGCGATCGCGATTTCGCGATCGAATTTTGCGGCATCGCGGCGCTGCTTGCGGTCCATCTCTCGCGCCTCGCCGAGGACGTTATCCTCTGGGCGAGCAGCGAGTTTAATTTCATCAGGATTGCGGATGCGTACACGACCGGTTCGTCCCTGATGCCGCAAAAAAAGAATCCGGACATCGCCGAACTGACGCGCGGGAAATCCGCGCGAGTGGTTGGGAACCTCATGGCGCTGCTGACGTTGCTCAAGGGCTTGCCGATGACCTACAACCGCGATTTGCAGGAGGACAAGGAACGTTTGTTTGACACAAGCGACACTGTGCGCGCGACCGTCCGGATCGTCGCGGCGATGTTGCGCAACACGACCGTTAACGCGAAGGTGTGCGAAACCGCCAGTAACGATGCCGCGTTGCTGGCGACGGATCTGGCCGATTACCTCGTCCGCAAGGGCGTCGCATTTCGCCAGGCGCATCACATCGTCGGCGCGGCGGTCGCCCATGCCGAGCGCGTGCGTAAAACGCTCGATAAACTGACGGTCAAAGACCTCCAGTCGATCGACAAGAACTTCGGTGAAGACGCGTGCGAGATTTTTGATCTGCGCAAGGCGATGGACCGACGCAACCTGCCCGGCGCTCCGGGAACGGACGAAGTGAAGCGCCAGCTCGCGCGCTGGCGTGGCGCTTTGGGAGAAGCAGGGTAGGGGAGGCACGAGTGGCCGCACCCGACCTGCTCACAACTGTCCTGCGTGATGTTTCGCGTACGTTTTACATCACCATGCGCGTGCTGCCGGGCAGCATCCGGCATCAGATCGGCCTCGCGTACCTGCTCGCGCGCACGACGGACACGATCGCTGACACGGAGATTGTTCCGGTTGAACGGCGCCTGAGCGCGCTGCGCGCGTTGCGCGACCGAATCCTCGGCCTGAGCCGGAGCACGCTCGACTTCTCTGAGTTTACGAAAGCGCCTGCGCGGGCGGCGCAGCCATTCATGACGCAGTGTGAAAACGCGCTGCGCGACATCGAATACGACAAGCTGACCGATCCCGCGATCGTCACCCACAAAGGCTCGGATGCCGAACGGGACTTGATCCTGCGCATCGAAGAGATTCTTGCTGTCCTGAACACGTTCACGGCCGGCGATCAGCAGATGATTCGTGACGTGCTGAGCACCATCACCAGCGGGCAGGAACTGGACTTGCGACGCTTCGGCCACGCTTCCGCCCAAAACATCGTTGCGCTGGAGACGTTGGACGAACTCGACGACTATACCTATCGCGTCGCAGGTTGCGTGGGCGAGTTCTGGACTCGCATGTGCCGCGCGCACGTCTTTCCGAGCGCTCCGCTGGATGAAACGCAGTTTTTCGCGGACGCGATTCGCTTCGGCAAAGGGTTGCAATTGGTGAACGTGTTGCGCGATTTGCCCGCCGACTTGCGTAACGGCCGCTGCTACCTGCCGCAAAACGAGTTGCGCAAACTTCAGTTGGAGCCGCGCGACCTTCTCAATCCGAAGAACGAGTCCCGTTTGCGGCCGTTCTACAATGAGTTGCTCACGAAGACGGACGGGCACCTCCGCGCGGGATGGAACTACACGCTCACCGTGCCGCGGTCGTGCCTGCGCGTCCGGGTTGCCTGCGCGGTGCCAATCCTCATCGGTGTGCGCACGTTGGCTCGTCTGCGCGCGCATAATGTGCTCGACGGCGCGCAACGCATTAAAATCACCCGTCGCGAAGTGAAGCAAATCTTCATCCGATCGATCCTAACTTATCCCTCGACGAAGTCGTGGAATCAGCTATACCAGAGGACAGCACAACTGGAGACAACCTATGCAACGTAAAGCCATCCAACTTTCGATCATCGCCCTTATCGCCGCCCTGATCGGCGGCTGCGTGCCGTCATGGAACGCGCTCTTCACCGAGAAGGATTTGATCTTCGATGCAAAGCTCGTCGGCACATTTAATGCAGACGACGATGAAGCGTGGGAGTTCGCAAAGGACGGCGACAAGAAATACAAACTCACGTACACGGACAAAGACGGCAAAGCGACGTTCGAAGCGCACCTGCTGAAAATCCAGGATCGCCAATTCCTTGATGTGCAACTCGATGAGAAGGGCTATGAAGGGCTGAAGCTCAACGCGCTCGCGAAGCTGACCATGGTTCCAGCGCACATTTTCTTTCGCGTGGACGAGATGGGAGGTTCGGTGAAATTGGCTGCGGTCAATCCGGATTGGCTGGGGAAGCATCTGGAGAAGAATCCTAAAGCGATCGCGCACCTTCAGAAAGGCGAGTTGCGCATTTTCACGGCGGAAACCAAAGACCTCCAGGCTTTTGTCATCAAACACGTTGAGGGCGAAGCCCTTTTCGGCGGGCCGTTTACGCTGAAGCGAAAATCCGGGACGTGAGGCAAGGGCGCGCTGTCCCCAGCGCGCCGCAGCACTTAATCAATATTGCCGGCCGAAGTACGCCTTTGCCTCCGGCTTCAACCAATAGATGAGCAGCGGGATTGAGGCAGGCATACAGCAGGGGCTGGTGAGGCCGATGCAGATCAGGACCAGGTCGTAAATCCAGACCCACGGCCTGGGCTTGAGGAAGAACGGGAGCACAAACGCAGCGGCGAGGCCAAGGCCCATTAACAGAAGAATCAGGCCCACGAAAATTGCGCCTGCTTTCGTCGTGTCCAGTTGCGATGGCTCGACCACGAAGAAAACCAGCGAGCACCCCGCGCAGGCCAGGTATAACGCTGCAAACAGCGCAGAATACGCCTTGAACCAGGCGAGGACCTTCGGTGCGTCCGCGGGCATACGGCAAAAGTTCTGTCGATGCGGCTTTGCGAAAGCAAGCCTGGTTTTCGAGGTGATCTCGACTCCGTGCGGCGCCCCGGGACCTCCGATGGATCGGGACCTGCAGCAGTGCGCTTTACGGGGCTTCTTCGTATTGCCCGACGCCGTGGAATTTGATACGGTTTAAGCAGATGCAGCCTACACAGGATCTTCGCGTAATCGGCATGCAGCGGTTACGCACGCCGCGGCTTCTGAAAGAGAAGTTGCCGATGAGCGAGCGCGCCAACCAGACCGTCGTAAACGGTCGCGGCGCGGTGCAGCGCATTCTCCGACAGCAGGATTCGCGGTTGCTCGTCGTGGTGGGCCCGTGCTCGGCGCATGATCCCAGGGGCGCGTTCGAGTACGCGAACAAGCTCGCCGATCTCGCCCGCGAAGTGCAGGACCAGTTTTGCGTTGTGATGCGCGTTTATTTTGAGAAGCCGCGCACGACGGTCGGTTGGAAGGGACTAATCAATGATCCGCACATGGATAACTCGTGCGACATCGAGGAAGGCCTGCGCGCGGCCCGCAAACTTTTGCTTGATATCAACGAACTCGGACTGCCGGTGGGCACGGAATTCCTGGACCCGATCGTGCCGCAGTTCATCGCCGATCTCGTGACGTGGGCGGCCATTGGCGCGCGCACGACGGAAAGCCAGACGCATCGCGAGATGGCGAGCGGCCTGTCGATGCCGGTTGGTTTCAAGAATGGGACCGACGGCAGCCTGCAGATCGCCATCGACGCGTTGAGTTCAGCGCGCACGCAGCACAGCTTTCTGGGCATCGACCAGGACGGCGCGACGAGCCTGGTCCGCACTACGGGAAACCCCGATGCGCACGTTGTGCTGCGCGGCGGACGGACCCGCCCCAATTACGATCCGCAGAGCATCGGGGAGGCGTCCGCGTTGCTGGAAAAGCACAAGCTGCCGAACGTGTTGATGGTGGATTGCAGCCATGCCAACTCTGGCAAGCAACATGCGCGGCAGGAGGAAGTGTGGCTGTCGCTGATCGAACAACGCGCCGCCGGGAATCGCGCCATCGTCGGCGCCATGGTTGAGAGCTACCTCAAAGAAGGGAGTCAGCCGGTGCCCGCGAATCCGAAAGACATCATTTACGGTATTTCCGTCACGGATGCGTGCATCTCGTGGGACACGACGGAGCGCATTTTGCGGCATGGACATTCTGTGCTGGCGAAAGCGGGTCGGGAACCAATTCCAGCTTAGCAGCTGCCGAGGTAACGAGGCGCTGACTAACGGTCATTGAAAGTGCGCCTCGTCACCTCGGCGGCTGCTCAGTGCGTCATTACGTAGAAGATGATATTGATGCCGAGCGGGTACGCTTTCTTCTCTGAAAATTCCGTAAAGTAGTACGGGTCGGTCGCTTCTTCCTCCCAGCCGTCGCCCAGGTCGGTATTGTGGCAGATGAGCATCATTAATCTGCCCTTTGCGTCCTTGATCCCGCGGTAATGCGGCGTCTGGCCGTCGGCGACTTCCCAGGTTATGCCCGTCTCGCGATAGCGCATCGCGAATCCGACGTTGGGGATCTGAGGCTTCTCTTTCAGTGGAAACACGCAATGAAAGATGGGGTGGTCTATCGGAAGCTCTTCCGGTTCGCGGTCGGGAAACACGCGCTTGATGACCTCGCGATAAAAGTAGCGCCAGTGGGCTTCGCCCCAGAAATCGTCGACCATCAGGAATCCGCCGGTGAGCAGATAACGACGGAGCAGAGTGATTTCTTCATCGCTGAGGACAATGGCGGGCACACCGCTCATGAAGATGAAGGGATAATCGAACAACTCTTTGTCGGTGAGTTCGATGACCTTGCCGTTGGGATCGACTTTCATCGAAGTGAGTTGGTGCAAGCGCCAGGAGAGGTTCAGGTCGGCATCGGGGTAATCGGTCCACCAGGCGTAGCTGCTGCGGTTGATGGTCGAGCGATATTTGACGCGGACGAACGTGAAACAATCCTTCTTGAACTTCGGTTCCAGCTCCCATTGCGGGACGTTTCCGCGTTCAAAACTCTCCGGCTCGCCTCTGCCGCGGCGAAACTGGGCGTGCGACCATTGCACCAGAGCCGCCAGGCAGGCGACCACCAACGCAAGACTCACCGCTCGTCTCATCGGGCCTTTGTAGCAGGCTTAGCCCGCCTGGTCACACCGTTCGCGAATTCGCATCTCATGTTTTAAGAACCCTCGTTGGTTCTGGGGTTACAGGGCAATGCACATGGGAGCGCCGCCAAGACGCTTTTCGTATCGAATGCGCATTCGAATTCGGGAAGTGTCCGTGGGCGTGCTCTGGGCATTCATTTAGCGTGACGCAAGGCTAAGCGACGCTCTCGTTGAGACGCCTGACAAATGTGTCATAGGCCTTGTTGATCTCTTTCGATTTTTCGGCGGCGATATGCTCCAATTCCGGTCCCAAACCATACACGAGATCGGGATGGTTCTCCTTAATCAGCTTACGATACGCCTTTCGCGCTTCCTGTAATCCTGCCCTCGAGTTGATATTAAGAATCCGGCAGCACCAAACGAATTCATCGTCCGCTTCGGGTTCGACAACGGTCTCTGATCCTTCTGGGGAGCTGCCCTGGCCTGTAAAGCGGGATATTTCCTCCCGGAGGTCTGCGGTAAGGGACAGCCCGTATGGTTCAGAAGTCAAAACCACGACGCCATCTATAAGTGAAACTTGCCTGAAAGTACGCACCGGCCTTTCGAGGCTGAGTGCGTTGGCAATTGAGGAATAACTCAGCCGTCCAGGATGCTCCGCGAGGACTGCCAGGACGCTGGCGCACACCCCTTTATCGATCAAAGCCAGTCGTATGCTTTTATTGAGAAAATCCAAAGCGAGCTTGAAAAGCTGAGGTGCGACATAGATGACATCGACCAAAATTGTCGCGATGCTCTGCACCAGCCCTTTTCTTTTGAAGGCGAATGGTTTCTCTCGATCGTCATGATCTTTGAGAAAGAACGTGATAAACAGGAGGGCTACGACGATAGCCGTAGTAATCAACAGGAATTGATGGGTCGGTCTCCCTGGATCGAGGTCGAAAAGCTGCCCGAGGCCGCGTCCTCTCGCGAAAATCATAAATCCAACAGTGTAGGTGGCGTAAAAGGTCGCCACTACAGCGCCAGCAGCAAGGACACCACAGACAAGGCCCGCGGCTAAGTAAGACGCGGTTGCGGCCAAAAGCTGGTGACGGAGCCATGAGCGAAGGGAGGGTGAAGCTGCCGTGAGGACCTTTCGGCGTTCCGTGTACATTGTCGTTGGCACTCAGCGTAGCAGGTAATCCAAAACCGTGCACGCGAGATAGCGAGTATCCCGAGCTTGTCCTCCGGCCCGAGTACTGACTCTCAAATCCACCTTGCCGCGGTGGAATGCGTCGGATACAACCTCACTCCGCTTTGGCGCTGGAGCTGGAGCGAATTAATTAGCAACGATGGCTTACAAAGATGTTACGCCGCCCACGGGCGGAAAAATTTCGATCACCAAGGGCAAGCTCGACGTGCCGGACAATCCGATCCTCCCGTTTATCCGCGGTGACGGCACGGGGCCGGACATCTGGGCGGCGAGCCAGCGGGTGTTCGATGCCGCGGTGCTGAAGGCTTACGGCGGCAAGCGAAAGATTGCGTGGTTCGAAGTGTTCGCCGGTGAAACCGCGAAGACGCGATTCGATAATTGGCTCCCGGACGACACGGTTGAGGCGTTCAAGGAATATCTGGTCGGGATCAAGGGTCCGCTCACAACGCCGGTCGGCGGCGGGATACGGTCATTGAATGTCGCGCTGCGGCAATTGCTCGACCTGTATGTGTGCCTTCGGCCAGTGCAGTATTTCCAGGGTGTGCCGTCGCCGGTGAAACATCCGGAGAAGGTTGACATGGTGATCTTCCGCGAGAACACGGAGGATATTTACGCGGGGATCGAGTACCAGGGCGGCTCGTCGGAAGCGAAACGGTTTCTTGAGTTCCTCGCGCACGAATTTCCGAAAGATTTTAACAAGATTCGTTTCGGCACGGAGCAGAAGGCTCTTGATTACATCAAGCAGGCTGCGCCGGATCATTCGCCGAAGAGCGCGGAAGTGTGCGTGGGGATTGGCATCAAGCCAGTGTCGGTGGTGGGCACGATTCGTCTGGTGAAAGCGGCCATCGAATACGCGCTGCGACACAAGCGGCGCAATGTGACGCTCGTCCACAAGGGGAACATCATGAAATATACCGAGGGCGCGTTTCGTGACTGGGGGTATTCAGCGGCGGAACGGATTTTCGGCGACAAAGTTTACACGTGGGCGCGATACGATCGCACGAAAAAGGAGAAGGGCGAACCCGTCGCGCAGGAGGAGCAGAAAGCGGCGGTGAAGAACGGCGCGTTGCTGGTGAAGGACGCGATTGCGGACATCACGCTGCAGCAAGTGCTCACGCGGCCCGAGGATTTCGACGTGATCGCCACGCTGAACCTGAATGGCGACTACCTGTCGGACGCGCTGGCGGCGCAAGTGGGCGGCATTGGCATCGCGCCGGGCGGGAATATCAATTACGTGACCGGTCATGCGATCTTCGAAGCGACGCACGGCACGGCGCCGAAATACGCGAACCAGGACCGCGTGAATCCCGGCAGCGTGGTGCTAAGCGGCGAAATGATGTTGCGCTACATGGGCTGGGCCGAAGCAGGGGATTTAATTGTGAAGGGTTTGAATGGCGCAATCGCGTCGAAGCGAGTGACGTACGATTTCGCGCGGTTGATGGAGGGCGCGACGGAGATCAAGTGCTCCGAGTTCGGCACGAACATCATCCAGAACATGTGAAGATCGTCCTGCCGGGCGGGTCGGGCCAGGTTGGAACACTGCTCGCGCGCAGGTTTCAGAAGGATGGGCACGATGTTGTCGTGCTGGGCCGCGCGCCGGCCCGCGCGGCGTGGAAGACAGTTCCGTGGGATGCGGCAACACTCGGGCCGTGGGGAGCGGAACTTGACGGTGCGGATGTGGTGATCAACCTCGCCGGACGAAACGTCAATTGCCGTTACACGCCCGAGAACCGCCGGTTAATCAAGGAGTCACGCACCCAATCAACACAAGTCGTCGGTGAAGCGATTGCGCGCGCGCAACGTCCACCCAAAGCGTGGTTGCAGGCGAGCACAGCGACGATTTACGCCCACACGTTTGGGCCAGCGCACGATGAGATCGGCGAGATCGGCGGCAAGGAACCGGGCGTGCCGGAGACGTGGCGATTCAGCATTGATGTCGCGACTTCGTGGGAACGCGCGCTCGACGAAGCCAGGACGCCGAACACGCGGAAGGTAAAATTGCGCTCCGCGATGACGATGAGCCCGGATCGCGGCGGCGTGTTCGACACGTTGTTGCGCCTGGTGCGGTTTGGGCTGGGCGGCCGCGCCGGCGACGGGCGACAGTACGTGTCGTGGATTCACGAGGAGGATTTCGTTCGCGCAATCTATTGGTTGATCGAGCGCCAGGATGTTGAGGGAGCTGTGAATCTGTCGGCCCCTGAACCGCTGCCGAACGCGGATTTCATGCGCGTGCTGCGAGAGACGTGGGGAGTTCCGATTGGATTGCCCGCTGCGGAGTGGATGCTGGAAATCGGAGCGCGAGTGATTCGGACGGAGACCGAACTGATTCTGAAAAGCCGGCGCGTCGTGCCCGGCCGACTGCTGCGCGAAGGCTTTCAATTTCGGTATGCGGATTGGCCGGCGGCGGCGAAGGAGTTGTGTGAACGGTGGAAACGCGAACGGTAAGCGTTTGCAACTTTTGCGCTGGACGAGGTGTGTTGTAGGCGTTGAGATAAAACCTATGAGAACCCTCTGCGCTTTCTTTGTTGCCGTCATCATCACTGTTTCGACGGCGGCCGATGACATCGATCGCACGGTCGAAGCCCGCGTGAAGCGCGACAACGTCCCGGGCACGTCCATTGCGGTCGTGCGGGATGGGAAGGTAATCAAAGCGCGCGGCTACGGCCTTGCCGACGTGGAGAACAACGTGCCGGCGACAGAGCACACGGTCTATCAATGGGCGTCGGTGACAAAACAATTCACCGCCGGCGCGATCCTGCTCCTGGCTGAAGATGGGAAGCTGGACCTGGGCGCGCGAGTGAGCCGGTATTACACAAATGCTCCGGCGTCGTGGAGCAACGTCACGGTGCGGCATCTTATCCATCACACGGCGGGGATGAAGAGCTATACCGGAATCAAGGACTTCTTTCAAACGATCCGGAAGGATTACAAGCACGAGGAGCTAATCGACCTCGTCCGCAACATGCCGCTGGAGTTCGATCCAGGTGAGAAGTGGGCATACAACAACACCGCTTATTATGTCCTCGGGCTGATCATCGAGAACGTGAGCGGCAAGAGCTACAACGATTTTCTCAGCGAACGCATTTTCAAACCTGCCGGAATGACGACGGCGCGGTTGAATGAGCAGTTGGAAATCATTCCGAATCGCGCGACAGGCTACGGCGGCACGAGCAATAAACTTGCGCGCGCGGAGTTTGTCAGCCCGACGCAGCCCTATTCGGCCGGCGCGCTCGTGGGCACCGTGCTCGATCTGGCGAAATGGGACGCGGCGCTTTACACGGACGCGATATTCTCAAGTTCGACAAAGGAAGAAATGTGGAAGCCGGCAAGACTTAACAACGGGGACGAGACGCCTTACGCCTTCGGCTGGTCGCTGGAAGGGGTGCGCGGCCGCAAATGCATCTCGCATTCTGGCGGGATTCACGGCTTCAGTACGCATAT
>Ga0105340_1000278_pt1 | contig 25241 bp, 29 predicted proteins | sample EasRivMeERMLT700_FD_89676 | JGI IMG/M metagenome (GOLD analysis project Ga0105340, IMG submission 89676) | Soil microbial communities from meander-bound floodplain in the East River, Colorado, USA - East River MetaG ERMLT700 | ecosystem: Environmental > Terrestrial > Soil > Floodplain | place...
CTTCATCCCCGAGCCCGCGGCCGGAAAGGTCGCGCCGCAGACCAACGACGTGGACGTCGACGCGAACGGGCTCGTCTATATCGTCGACCGCTACGCGGGCTTCGATATCCTCGAATTCAGCCGGTAGGCGAAAAGGGGTCAGGACCCTTTTTCGCGTAGCTGCGCATAGCTCGCTGGAAAAAGGGTCCTGACCCCTTTTCAGTCGGCCTTGGCGCCCGAGTCCTTCACCACCTTGGCCCACTTCGGGATCTCGCGCGCGATGTAGTCGGCGAAATCGCGCGGCGTGCCGGTGAGCACCTCGGCGCCGAGCCCCGCGAGCCGCTCGCTCAGGTCTTTCTCTCTCAGGACCGAATTGATGTCCTGATTGAGCTTCTGCACCAGCGGCGCCGGCGTCGCGGCCGGAACCACCACGCCGTGCCAGGTCGTCGCCTCGAATCCGGCGAGCCCGGCTTCGGACACCGTCGGCAGCTCGGGCACCGAAGGCGAGCGCTGCGCCGTGGTGACCGCGAGCGCGCGCAGGCGCCCGGCCTTCACATATGGAATGACCGACGCGGAAGTCGCGAACATGAGCTGCACCTGTCCGGCGATCAGGTCGGTGAGCGCCGGCTGGGCGCCTTTATACGGGACGTGCACGATGTCGACCCCGGCCATCGTCTTGAACAATTCGCCCGCGAGGTGCGCTGCCGCGCCGGCGCCCGATGAGGCGTAATTGAGCTTTCCTGGACTTTGCTTTGCCAAAAGAATCAAATCGGCGACCGTTTTCGCTGGCACCTCCGGATGCACCACGAGGATGTTGGGCTGCACCGCGACCAGCGCGACCGGCGCGAAATCCCTGACCGGGTCGTACGGCAGCTTGCGGTAGAGGCTCTGGTTGGTGGCGAGGATGCTGTTGTTGCCGAGGAGCCAGGTGTAGCCGTCGGGCGCGCTCTTCGCCACCGCTTCGGCCGCGAGATTGCCGCCGGCGCCGGGGCGATTCTCGATCACCACCTGCTGGCCCCAGCGCTCGGCGAGCTTCTGCCCCAGCGCGCGCGCGAGGATGTCGCTCGGCCCGCCCGGGGTGAAGCCGATCACGAACCGGACCGGCTTGTCGGGAAATGCGCCCGCGGATGAGGCCGCCAGAGCGAGCACTGCCGCAACCAATGCGTATCTCATTTGCGGATCTCCTCGAGTACCGGGCGCAGGTAGCCGAGGAACGCCTCGGGGTTCTCGCTCATCGGGAAATGCCCTAGGTTCTTCATGGAAACAAACTTGACTCCTTTCACGCGGGCCACCACGGCCTCCGTGTCGCGCGGCGAGGCGGAGTAGTCGTATTCGCCGGTCAGCAGGTAAAGCGGGCAGACGCTGGTATCGATCGCGCCGAGCCGGCCGCGGATATCGCCCTCGACCTGATAGAAGTACAGGTCTCCGGTGAAGATGCCCGGGCCGCCCTGCATGTAGTGCCACACGGTCTCCCAGCGCTCGTTCTCCGGGCTGAGCGGCGACATCAGTCCATAGGCCACCGCGCCGCAGGCGCGGCCGCCGTGCACTTCCGGATGATCGAGCCACGCCGCGTCGTAGTAGCGCTCGACGTAAGCCCCGGTCTGCAGGCCGATCAGCGCGCGCAGCTCGCGCGCGTGCTTGAGCGCGAGGTCGAGCACGATGCGCCCGCCGATCGAGCAGCCCATCACCACCGGGCGCTCGAGACCAAGAGCGCGAACGAAATCCATGATCATCGCGGTGTAGGAGCCGGTGGTGAGCCGGTAGTCCTCGTTCTGCCACCCAGCCGGCGGCGACGACTTGCCGTGCCACGGCATGTCGAACGCGATCACTCTGAAGTTTTTTGTGATTGAAGAATCATTCAAGACGGCGCGGTACTGTCGCCCGTCGGAGCCCGCGGTGTGCAGGCAGAGCAAAGGGATGCCCCGCCCGGCCTCCTCGAAATAGATCCGGTGCCTATCGATCTGGGCGTAGCGCCCGACGATCGGCTCGAGCTTCATGCGTTGCGTGGAGCGGCGAGAACGAGCTTCACGTAGAGCAGGTACGCCATCAGCACCCTCTGGTCGCCCTCGAACTTCACATCGCCGCGCCTCAGCAGCGCGAAGAGATCGTGCCAGCCCGGCGCCGGCGTCTTCTGCCAGAACTTCTCCCAGGACTCGCGGCTGGCGCGGATGGCGAAGCGCCAGGGGCGCATGACGAAGGGGCCTTTTTCGACTTTTTGAATGAGGCCATTCTCTATTTTCAACAGGTACTGCAGGTCTCCCACCTCGACCATGAAGGTCTCGTTCATGTTCCGGCCCCAGCGCACGATCGCCGGGTTGTCGTTCACGAGCTCCGCGAGGGCTTCGATGCTCATAGGTGGCTGAAGAAGTCGGGCGCGCTCTGCCAGCGGTCGTTGCGCCCATCGATATAGGTGATCGGGACGCGCGAGAGCTCTTCGTCGGAGACGCCTTCCAGGCACCCGATGTTGACACCGTACATCTTGCCGATGGGCGTTTCGTTGCCGACGCCGAAGGCGCGCACGCCGCAGTGCTTGCAGAAGTAATGGTGATTCTTCCTGGTGTTGAAGACGTACCGGGTCAGCTCGGCCTCTCCCGACAGGAGGCGAAACTGCTCGGGCTTTGCCACCGCCACCCAGAAGCGGTTTCGCCGGCAGATCGAGCAGTTGCATCGATACGTGCTCTGGGCAAGGTCGAGCTCCGCCTCGAACCGGACGGCTCCGCAGTGACAGCTCCCGCGATAGGTCTTCAGCATGCTCAGCCGCCGCGCTGGGGAAAACTGCGCCCGAAGACGCCCTCGGCGATGCGGTTCTTGAGGATCTCGATCGAGCCGCCGGCGATCATCCAGCCGCGGCAGCGCCGCACGCAGTACTCGACCAGCTCTTCCTGGCTGTAGCCGAGGGCGCCCATGACCTGCAGCGCCTCGTTCGCGACGTCGAATCCGGCGCGGTTGCAGTACGCCTTGGCGATCGCGGTCTCCTCGGCCGACGGCAGGCCGCGGTCGGCGTTCGCGGCGGCGCGGTAGAGCAGGAGCTGCGCGGCGTCGAGCTGCATCTTCATGTCGGCGAATTTCCACTGCAGCCCCTGGAACTCGGCGAGCAGCCGCCCGAACTGGCGCCGCTCGAGCGCCCAGGCGCGCGCGCGCTCGAAGGCGTAGCGGCCGAGCGCGAGCGAGCGCGAGGCGTTGCCGATGCGCTCGACGTTGAAGCCCGCCATCTGCTTCTTGAAGCCGCCCGCAGGCAGCAGAACCATTGCCTTCGACACGTGGACGTCTTCAAAGTGGAGCTCGGCCCACTCCTCGCCCGACATGAATTTCGACGGCTTACCCCTCCGGACGCCTGCTGCTTCTCGCTCTATCAGCACAGAACCGATCCCGCCGACGCCGGGGCCGAAGCGCACGTAGGCCAGGATCACCTCGGCGTAGGCCGAGTGCGTCGTGAAGACCTTCGTGCCGTTGATGCGAAAACCGTCGCCGTCGGGCGTGGCGCTGGTCTGGAGGTCGGTGACCGCCGAGCCCGCCTCGGGCTCCGTCATGCCGACGGAGATCACCGCTTCGCCGGACAGAAGTTTTTTCAGGAATTTCACCTTGTGAAGCGGTGAACCGTATTCGCCCAGCACGCGGATCGGGCCGAAGTTGCCGGCCTGGACCACGTCGGCGCTGCGCGGGCAGACCGAGGCCACGGTCTCGATCGCGATGACCGCGTCCATCAGGCTGCCGCCCTGCCCGCCGTCGGCTTCGGGCAGCGTGATGCCGAGGAGGCCCTGCTTGGCCATCAGCCGGGCGACGTCCCACGGGTATTCGGGCTTGTGGGCGCGCTCCCGCGCCCCGGCGGCCAGGTGCTTGGTGGAAAAAGCGAGGACCGAGTCGCGGAACTGCGCCTGCTCGGGCGTCAGCTGGAAGTCCATACGGGCGGATGGTAGCCGAGCGGGACCGGCGGCCTTGCGAAATACGGCGGCGTTCCGGAAAGGCCGAGCACCGGCTTGAGATACCGGATGCGGCCGTCCGGAGCATCCATCTCTCCGAAGAGCGGCCGCAACTCGCTCTCCGGCAGGTCCCCCGGCAAATTGCTAAATTCAGAAACTTCGCCACGGTCGACGATCCACTTGCCGACACGCGCCAGCGCCACGCGAACCAGCCAGCTGCCGCCTTCGCTGGCGCGCCGCGCGAGCGCGACGCAAACCCCGAACGCCATCAGGTAGCCGCTGACGTAATCGATCGCCGAGACCGGCAGGAGGCGCGGCTTCCCCTCAAAGCCCGCTTCTCTTCCCTCGGCCTGCGCGATGCCGCTCACCGCCTGCACGATGCTGTCGAACCCGCGCCGCTCGCGCCACGGCCCGGTCGCTCCCCAGGCGCTCAGCGAAGCGCAGACGATTCCGGGGCGCAGCTCCGCCAGCGCTTCGGGAGAGAACCCGCGCTTGGCCAGGGCATCGGGCCGGTAGGACTGGACGAAGACGTCGGCATCGCGGGTTAGAAGTTGAAGAGTTTTCACTTCCTCGGGATTTCTAAGATCCAGGCGCCCCGAGCGCTTGCCGATGCCGGTGTCGAGCTCGACCAGGCCGGAGTCCGGCAAATGCGCGGCGCTGATCTTGAGGACGTCGGCGCCGTGCTCGGCCAGGCTCTTGGCGCAGGTCGGCCCGGCGAGGACACGCGTGAGATCGAGCACCCGCACGCCCGCAAGCGGACGTGAGCCCCGGTTCATGGCTTCAGGCGCGGAGTCGCCGAAGCGCTCGATCTCCACCAGGGGTTGCAAAGCGACCGCCCTCGCCTGCGCGTGCTGCAGCCATTGGGAATCGCGGCGAACGTAGCCGGCGCAGCCGCCGGCGGCGTGGACGGCATCCTCGAGCGCCTCGCCGTTCCAGCCGCGGCTCGCCGCTTCCGCTCGGGCGCGATCGGCGCCGGCACCGAGCACCCCCATTGCGGCATCGCGGTGGTTCGGGAAGTTGCAGTGGATGCTGACCCAGCCGTCGCGCACCGGGTAGAAGCCGCTCAGCGGGTCCCAGACCGGGGGCAGAGGCTTGCCGTTGACGCGCAGATAGGTCGCGCTGCGCAGCGAGATCGCGGCCGCGCGCGCGTTCACGCTCACGCGCTGGGTCTTGCCCCAGAGATTTGCCACCGCGAGACCGAGCGCGCCGAGCGATGCGGAAGCCGCGGACGCAACGCGATAGCGGATCGGCAGCACCGGGTCGTTGCCGGCGATTTCGGCCGTTTGTCCCGGTTCAAAGCGCGCTGCCTCAAGAATTTCTTTGAGACCCGCTTGCGGCATCAGATCGTCTTCACCAGCACCGGGAAGTATTTCTTGCCGTTGCCGGCGGCGCCGGCGCGCTCGAGCGCCGCCAGGGCGAGCTTCGCGCCTTTCACCTCGGCGCGCGCCTGCTTGGCGAACTCGAGCAGGTACTGCATGTCCTTCAGCGCGTATTCGACCGAGAAAGCGCGCTCCGGATATTCGTCGGACAGCATTGCCTCGATGCCGTGGTGGCGCAGCGCGAAGCTGTCGGCCGAGCCCAGCATCAGGGTCTCGAACACGCGCGTGGCGGAGAGGCCCGCGCGCCGCGCGAGCGTCATCGCCTCGGCGAGCGCGACCACGTTCTGGAACAGCACCATGTTGTTGATGAGCTTGGTCGCCTGCCCCGCGCCGGGGCCGCCGCAGTGGGTGATGTCGGTGCCGATGTGGGCGAGCAGCGGCCGGATGCGCTTGTACACCTGCTCGGTGCCGCCCACCATGATCGAGAGGGTGCCCTTCTCCGCCGCCGCGCGCGTGCGCGCCACCGGCGCATCGGCGAAATACACGCCGCGCGCGGAGAAGCGCGACTGCAGATCGCGCGTCAGCGCGACCGTGACCGTGCTGAGATCGATGATGTAGCTGCCCGCGAGCATGTAGAGCATCAGGCTTCCCGGTCCGACGCAGACGGTCTTCACCTCCTGCACGCCCGGCAGCGACAGGAAGATGAAGTTGCAGCGCTCGGCGATCTCGCGCACCGAGGCCGCCGCCTCGACGCCGTCTTTCTTCAAGCGCTCGAGCGGCGCCGGGTCGACGTCGTAGGCGAGCACGTGCTCGCCGCTCCGGGCGAGGTTGCGGCATATCGGCTCCCCCATCACGCCGAGGCCGATGAATCCGATCATGCGGCCCCCTTGAGCGCCACCAGCGCATCGACCGCCACCACGCCGTCCGCCTTGACGATGAGCGGATTGATCTCCGCTTCGCGCACCGGCGTGCCGGTGACCAAGGCCAGGGTGGAAAGGGCCGACACGGCCCGGGCAAGCGCCCCCAGATCGCCGCGCGGCAGGTTACGATAGCCGCGGATCGCGGCGAATCCTTTCACCTGTTCGATCATCTCCCCCGCCTCCCTCTCGTTCACCGGCGCCATGCGCAGCACATAGTCGCGGTGGATCTCCGTCAGCACGCCCCCCGCGCCGACCAGCACCAGCGGGCCGACCACAGCGTCGTCGCGATAGCCGACGATGGCCTCGGCCAGACCCGACTGCATTTCCTGTACAAGGACCCGGTCCGCACTCATCTTTCTTGCTTGTTTTTCGAATTCTGCACGGTCGCGGATGCCGAGCACCACTCCGCCACGCTCGGTCTTGTGGGCCTCGAGGCGCTTGAGAGCCACCGGGTATTCGATTCCGTGGGCGAAAGCGGGGGCCTCGGCGATGGCCCATTGCGCGACCGGGATGCCGAGCGCGGCGAGGAGCTCGAACGGGTTTTCGGGAAGATCCGCGGGGACGGCCAGCGCCGGCGGCTTCCTCGGCGCCTGCCACGAAAGAAAAGCCGCGATCGCGTCGGCGCACGCTTCGGGAGTGCGGAAAGCCGCGATGCCTTCGGCCGCCGCCAGGGCGAGCGAGCGATCGGCCTGCGGCGTGAAGAAGGCGACCAGGGGTTTCGCCCTGGGACCCTGAACGATGGGTCGAACGGCCAGGTCGGGGTGAAACTGCGCCGAGGAGCCGACGCAGGCGAGCACCGCGTCGCAGTCCGTCTGTGCGGCCCTGGCCAGCGCTTCGCCGTAGTCCTGGCCGCTCGCGGCCATCGTCAGGTCCATGATCGGCGCCGCGAGCTCGACCCCCCGCATGCCGAGGCGGTCGACCACGCTCGCCGCGCCGCCGCCGGTGGTGGTGACGACGCTGACGCGCCCAGGTCTTTTGAGATCCAATGGCTTTCTACCTGCCAAGAGCGGCGGAATTTCCAGCAAACCCTCGAGCATGTCGACGCGCACGATCCCGCAGTCGCGGAAGTAGGCGTCGAGCGCCGCATCGGTCCCTGCGAGCGCGCCGGTGTGCGAGAGCGCCGCGGCTTCGCCGAGCGCCGAGCGGCCGAGCTTGTAGGCCACCACTGCCTTGCCTGCCGCGTGCGCCTTGCGTGCCGCGGCGGCGAGCCGCTTCGGGTCGCGGATCGTCTCGAGGAAAAGCAGGATGACGCGCGTGCCCGCGTCCGCGGCGAGCAGCTCGACCAGCTCGCCGACGCCGACGTCGGCCTCGTTCCCCACCGAGACCAGCTTGGCGAAGCCCAGCCCGCGCGCCGCGCCGCGCGAGAGCAGCGTGCCGAGCATGGTGCCGCTCTGCGACACGATGCTCGTCGTGCCCGGGGGCAGCGCGTCCATCTCGAGCACCGCGTTCACACTGAGCGCTAGGCGCCCGGGAACGTCGATCACGCCCATGCTGTTCGGGCCGAGCAGGCGCACGCCGAGCGCGCGGGCGCGCGCGACGAGCTTCGCTTCGCGCTTCGCCCCGTCCGGCCCGGCGTCGGCAAAGCCGCCGCTGAATATGCTCACTAATCCCACGCGGCGCTTGCCGCACTCCTCGAGCGCCTGCTCCACTTCGCCGGTCAGAATGTAGGCGTGGTCGATCGGCTCCGGAGCATCGGAGACGCGGGGGTACGCCTTTTCTCCCAAAACGCTTTCCCGCTGCGGATTCACCGGGTAAACCCGGCCCGCATATCCATGCTTCTTGAGATAGCGCTGCGGCCGGGCGGTGGTCTTGGCGGCGTCGCCCGACGCCCCGATGAGCGCCACGGCGCGCGGCGAGAACAGCGCCTGGGCCAGGTCCATCAAGGTTTTGCCCCCCTGACAAGGGGGGAAGCGAGCGGGGGTTTCGCGAGCGGGGGGGTTGCCTTTGTCAAAACCAACCCCCCGCTCGACGAAGGCCGAAGTTCGGGCTCACCACCCCCTTGTCAGGGGGTCGGCAAGTCGCGACCTCCGTCATTCGAGCTGCCAGAGACGCTTGAGAACCTCCCTCGCCTTTTCTTGGCCGAGAACCGGCGTCGCGAGCTCGAAATACTTCTCTTCCAGCACGCGATCCGAGAGCGGCGCGTCCGGATCCCCGATGCGCGTCGGCTGCAGCCACTCCTCGCGGCGCCCGCGCGCGCGGATCGCGACCCGCGCCGCGCGCTGCGCCGGAAACGCCGCCTCGAGCTCCGGATCGATGGAGGTTCTTATCTTTTTCATGAGATCGTTCGTCACGGGATCTCCGAGCCGTTGCGGCTCGAAAGCGGCGAGGCGCACGCTGCCGTGGGAGAGCGCGGTCGCAACGACGTACTTCAGCGAGAAGCGACCCTCCGCCGGCGTGCGCGGCGCGTCATAGTGCGCGACCTCGAGCCCGGCCTTATAGGTCGCGACCTCGACCTGCTCGATGTCCTCGGGCTTCACCTGCATGCGCTTCTTCAGCTCGAGCGCGCCGTCGATGGCGGCGAAGGTGTGGCCGCAGCAGGCGTGATTCTTGAACGTCATTTGCGTGATGTGGAAGTCCTTGCCGAGCGTGGCGAGGCCCCGCTCAAAGTCGGGCTTGTCGCCCATGGCGGCGGCGAAGCCGGCCATGACGTCGAGCGAGCCCGTCACGCCTTCGCGCGCCATCAGCGCCGCCTCGACACCCGCGCTGGCGGCGCGCCCCGCGTGCAGCGGCTTCGACATCGAGTCCATGCGGAACGCCTGCTGCAGGCCGGCGGCGAACGTGGTCACGGTGGCAAGCGCGTGCGCGAACTGCTTCCGGTCCAGGCCGAGAGCGCTGGCCGCCGCAGCCGCCGCGCCGAAGCAGCCGATGGTGCCGGTGTTGTGCCAGTGCCTGTAGTGCGCCTTCCCCATCGCCGCGCCAATGCGCGTAGAGATTTCGTAGCCGACCACCACCGCTCTGAGCGAAAGCTCTTTCGAAAAGGCGTTTGCCGCGGCGATCGTGGGCGCGCCCGGGTGGTAGATGCCGTCGCGGAAGATGTCGTCCACTTCCACCGTATGCGCGGCGGTGCCTTCGAGCAGCGCCTTCAGCCGCGGCGATTCGCTCTCCCCGGCGAAGGCCTTCTTCATCAGCGTGACCGGCGGCACGACCATTCCGGGATACAGCGCGGCGTGCCAGTCGATGACAGCGCGGCGGGCATGATGGAGAACCTCGGGGGAGAGCTCCTGGTTTCGAAAACCAACAGCCCAGTCCGCAAACCTTTCGACGAGGTGCATCAGGCGAGCTTACGCGCGGCGGCGTCGATGCGCATGCACGCTTCCCCGAGGTTGGCGAGCGAGCTCGCGAACGAGACGCGGAAATACGGCGACAGCCCGTAGCCGGCGCCGTTCGGCAGCGCGACGCCGTGCTCTAGCAGTTGCGCCGTGACGTCGGCGTCGTTCTGGAGGGCGGTCCCTTGAGGCGTGCGCTTGCCGATCCAGCCCGCGCACGAGACGTAGACATAGAACGCACCGTGCGGCGCTTCGCAAGACAGGCCCGGGATCGCTTTCAGGCGCGGCACGATGAAGTCGCGCCGCGCCTGGAACTCGGCGCAGCGGCTCTTGACGATGTCCATCGGGCCGTTGAGCGCCGAGACCCCCGCGGCCTGGCTGACCGAGGACGGGTTGAGCGAGCTCTGTCCCTGCATGCGCGCCATGGCGCGAATCAGCTCCACGGGCCCGCAGGCGTAGCCCAGGCGCCATCCGGTCATGGCGAAGGTCTTGGAGAGACCGTTCACGGTGAGCGTGCGGGCGGCAAGCTGCGGTGCGACGGCGGCGAGCGTAGCGAAGGGGCGGCCGTCGAACAGCACGTGCTCGTACATGTCGTCGCTGATGATCCACAGTGACGGATGGCGCTCGAGCACCGCGGCGAGCGCGCGCAGCTCGTCGGCCGTGTACACCGCGCCGGTCGGATTGGACGGCGAGTTGAGCATCAGCCATTTGGCTTTTCGAGTAATCGACTTCTCAAGATCCTGCGGCGAGAGCTTGAAACCGTCCCCGGGCCGCGTCGGAATCCACACCGGCACGCCTTCTGCGAAATGCGTGATGTCGGCGTAGGCCACCCACGATGGCGCCGGGATCAGCACCTCGTCGCCCGGATTGAGCGTCGCCATGAGCGCGTTGTAGAGCACCTGCTTGCCGCCGGCGCCGGCGGAGATGTTCTCCGGCTTGCACTCGATGCCGTTCTCGCGGCGGAACTTGGCCGCGATCGCGGCCTTCAGCTCCGGCGTCCCGTCCACCTGCGTGTAATGCGTCTGGCCCGCGTGCATGGCGCGGTGCGCCGCCTCGATCACGTGGTCGGGGGTATTGAAATCGGGCTCGCCCTGCGCCAGCTCGATGATGCTCTTGCCCGCGGCGCGCAGCTCGCGCGCGCGCTGCGCCGCCCGGGCCGACGCGGAAAGGCGCGCGCGATCCGCCCGTGCCGACAGAAATGCCATCAATTCACGACGATGTTGGCGACCCGGATGAGCCGCGACCACTTCTCGCGCTCGGCGCGGATGTGCGCGGCGAACGCCTCGGGCGCGCCGCCGATGGCGTCGGCGCCCTGCTCGGCCAGCTTCGCGCGCATCTCCGGCGCGGCCAGCACCGCATTCAGATCCTTGTTGAGCCGATCGATCAGCGCGCGCGGCGTGCCCGCGGGCACCGCGATCCCGCTCCACGAGAGCGACTCGTAGCCTGGCACGCCGGACTCGGCGACCGTCGGCACCTCCGGCATCGCGCTCGAGCGCTTCAGGCCCGTCTGCGCGAGCGCGCGGAGCTTGCCGGCCTTGATGTGCGACACCGCGCCGGGGGCGTTCTCGAACATCATCGAGACGCGTCCGGACATGAGGTCCGGCATCGCGGGCCCGCTGCCCTTGTACGGAACATGCAGGATGTCGATGCCGGTCATGCTCTTGAAAAGCTCGGCCGACATGTGCGTCGAGGCGCCCGCGCCCGAGGACGCGAAGGTGAGCTTGCCCGGCTCCTTCTTCGCCAGCGCGATCAGCTCGGCCACGCTGCGGGCCGGAGAGTCGGGCGGGACGATGAGCACGTTGGTGATCGAGGCGACGTAGAGCACCGGCTCGAGGTCCTTCGCGGCGTCGTAGGTCATGTTCTTGTAGAGGGCGTTGTTGATCGCCATCACGCCGGTCGTCGCCATGAGCAGCGTGTAGCCGTCCGGCGCCGAGCGCACTACCGCCTCCGCCCCGATGTTGCCCGCCGCCCCGGCGCGGTTCTCGACTACCACCGGCTGGCCGAGCGGCGCCTGGGCGCGCTCGGCGATCAGGCGCGCGAAGATGTCGGTCGAGCCGCCGGGGGCAAAGGGGACTATCAGCCGGACGGGTTTCGACGGGTATTGCGCGTTTACCGGGAGCGCGAAGAACGCCAGCACGAGCACGAAAAACTTCATATCAATTCTTGTAGGAAGGATCGAGACGGTCGGCGAGCCGGCGCATCGCCGGCCATTCGAGAACGCCCATCGGGCGCCGCACCTCGGGCTTGTACAGATGGCTTGTTTTTTCCACCACGGAAGCCGACGGAAGAAGAATCTCGTCGTTTGCAGACTGAGCCAGGAGCTGAGAGCGGCAGGCGCGCTCGAGGCGGTAGGCGTTGTTGAACGCTTCGGCGACGGTGCGTCCGACCGCGAGCGTGCCGTGGTTCCTGAGCAGCATCACGTCGCAATCGCCCAGGTTCTTCAGCAGGCGCTCGCGCTCGTTCATCTCGAGCACCACGCCCTCGTAGTCGTGGTACGCGACTTTTGCGAAACGCATCGCGGTCTGCGTCATCGGCAGCAGGCCCTTTTTCAGCGAAGCCACCGCCATGCCGGCGAGCGAATGGGTGTGCACCACGCAATGCAGCTCGGGCTTCGCCTCGTGGATCGCGCCGTGGATCACGTAGCCCGCGAGGTTGAACTTGTAGCCCAGGCCCTTCGGAAATTCCGGCGCCCACAGCACCTTGCCCTGCAGATCGATCTTGATGAGGGACGAAGCGCAGATCTCGTCGTAGGTCATCCCCATCGGGTTGAGCAGGAACTCCTCGGTGCCGGGAATGCGCGCCGAGATGTGGTTGTAGATCATGTCGTCCATGCCGTAGTGGCGCACCAGGCGGTACGCGCACGCACAATCGACACGCGCTTCCCACTCGGCGGCACTGCATTTTCCCTTGATCGACTGGAAGCGCAGCGGCGGGTACTCCTTGTCCGGCGCAAGGTCCGGATAAGCCTTGCGAAGATCGGCCTTGCGCAGATCGTTTTTTCCCATGCTCAGATGTTACCTTTCGAACGCACCGGCGCACAGCGTGTCGTAGGTGACGCATGTCCACGATCACCACCGACATCCCCGGCGGCATCGGCGTACATCGGCGGCGCCGTGCTCGGCGCCCTCTACTTCGGACGCCTCGCCGACAAGCTCGGCCGCAAGCGCATGTTCCTGGTCACGCTGGTGGTCTACCTCATCGCGACGGTGATGACGGCGTTCACCTGGGACATCACGTCGTTCGCCTTCTGCCGCTTCCTCACCGGCTTCGGCATCGGCGGCGAGTACGCCGCGATCAACTCGGCGATCGACGAGCTGATCCCGGCGCGCCTTCGCGGCCGAGTCGATTTGGCGATCAACGGCACGTTCTGGATAGGCGCGGCGATGGGTGCGAGCTTGAGCATCATCCTCCTGGATCCCAACTTCATCGGCGCCGAATGGGGCTGGCGCATCGCGTTCGGCCTCGGCGGCGTCCTCGCGTTCGCCATTCTTCTGGTGCGGCGCCACGTGCCCGAGGGGCAGAAAAGGGGTCAGGACCCTTTTCGTGAAAAAGGGTCCTGACCCCTTTTCTTAGGCGGCGCGCATCGCGTTGCGGCGGTTCTCGTGCAGGGCGCTGCGGATCGCGGCGACCAGCTTGTCGGCATCGATCGGCTTGTCGACGCGGTCGGCGAAGCCGGCGGCGAGCAGCTTCTCGCGCTCGACCTGGGTGAAGGCGGTGAGCGCGAGCGCGGGGATGTAGCTCTCGGAGCCGCACGCCATCTCGAGCGAGCGCACGCGGCGCAGCGCGTCGAAGCCGTCCTCTCCGGGCATGGCGAGATCGACGAGCAGCACGTCCGGCCCCTCGGCGGGCAGCGAGCGCTCGAGCATGCCGGCGAGCTCGGAGGCGGAGTGCGCGCTTTGCACCAGCGCGCCGGTCTGCCGCAGGGTGAGCGCGGCGACCTCGTGCGCGTCCGGGTCGTCGTCGAGCACCCAGATGCGCACGCCGCCGAGGGCGCCCTCGTTCGTGCCGCGGCGCTCCGGCTTGGGGGGCGGCGCGCGCAGCGCGCTCGCCGGCGCCGCGGGCAGCTCGACGGTGAAGACCGAGCCGCGGCCGACCCCCGGGCTGTCGGCGCGCACCTGGCCGCCGTGCAGCAGCGCGATGTGGCGCACCAGCGCGAGGCCGATGCCGAGCCCGCCGGCGCGCCGCGCGGCCGAGGTATCGGCCTGCGAGAAGCGGTCGAACACGTGCGGCAGGAACCCGGGCGAGATGCCAATGCCGTTGTCCTTCACCTGGAGCTGCACGCGTTCGGCGTTCTTGAGCAGGAGCACCGCGATCGAGCCGCGCTCTGGCGTGAACTTGACCGCGTTGGAGAGCAGGTTCGACACGAGCTGCTGCAGCCGGCCGCCGTCGCCCACCAGCATGATGCTGGCGTCGTCGGGCGTGAAGCGCAGGTCGATCTCCTTCGCCGCGGCGCCGGGGCGCGTGGCGTCGAGCGCGGCGAGCACGATCTCGACCAGGTTCACCGCGCGCCGCTCGATGTTCAGCTTGCCACTCACGATCCTCGAGGTGTCGAGCAGGTCGTCGATCAGGCGCGTCTGGTGGTCGACGTTGCGCTTGATGGCTTTCGAAGCCCTTTCAACCAGGGACTGTTCCAAAGGGCGTGACGTGGCGAGCAGGTGGCTCCAGCCGCGCAGCGCGTTGAGCGGCGAGCGCAGCTCGTGCGACACGATGGCGAGGAACTCGTCCTTCGCGCGGTTGGCGCGCTCGGCCTCGCTGCGCAGCCGCTGCTCGGCCACCACCAGCTTCTCGAGGTCGCGCTGCGCCTGCTTGCGCTCGGTGATGTCGGTGGCGACGCCGATCAGGCCGAAGACCCGCCCGTGCTCGTCGCGCAAGGGAGACTTGGTGGCGAGATAGGTGCGCTCGCCCGGGGACTCGCCGCCCTTGATGGCGAGGCTCTCCTCGAGGATCATGGTCTCGCCGGCTTCGAGCACCAGGCGCTCGTTGTCGTCCAGGCCGGGCAGCTCGCGTATTTCATCCTCCCCCGAGCGGCCCACCGCGGTCAGCCAGGCCGGGTTCGCCATCAGCAGGCGGCCGTCGCGGTCCTTCGCGAAGATCAGGTCGGGCGTGCTGGTCGTGATCGCATTGAGGAGCGCGTTCCTCTCCCGCAGCGCCGTGCTGGCCCGTTCCAGCGCAGCGGTGCGGCGCACGACGCGCTCGTCGAGCTCGGTGTACGCCTCGCGCATCGCGCGCTCGGCCTGGCGCTGCGCGGCCGCCTCGCGCAGCACGAGCACCGCGCCGGCGATGCCTTCGCCGGCATCGACGATCAGAGCGGCGTTGGCGTGCACCGGATGCACCTTGCCGTCGCGCGCGCGCAGCGCCGGTTCGCCGCCCGCGCTGGCAGTGCTGCGCGTCTTGAGACAGGAGTTCAACGGGTTCGCCAGTGCAGCGCCGTTACGCTCGTCGAAGAGCTTCAGCAGCTCGCCGATCGGCCGGCCGGCCGCTTCGGCCGCCCGCCATCCGGTCAGGCGCTGCGCCGCGGCGTTGAGGAAGCGCACGCGCCCGGCGCGATCGGTGGCGATGACGCCGTCGCCGATCGCCGCCAGCGTGACCTGCAGCCATTCGCGCGTCTCGCCCGCCTGCTCCTCGGCCTGCGCGCGCTTGCGCTCGTGATGGTCGAGGGTGCGCGCCACCCACAGGATCAGCGCGCCGAAGCCCGCGATCATCATCGTGGTGAAGAGCGCCATGCCCACCGCCTCGCCGAACAGGCCCTCGCGCTCGGCGAGCAGGCGCGTCCAGCCGACTGCCAGCGGCACGATGAACGCCGCCGGCAAGAGCCAGCGCGTCACCACCGCCCCGGTGCGCCGCCCGGCGAGCGTCTCGAGCAGCCACTCGGTCGGCCGCGCCGCGGCGAGGCCGAACGCGGCCAGCATCGCCGCGAGCGCCCCGGGCGCCGAGAAACCGAGCAGCGGCGCGGGAATGTCGAAGCGCAGGATGCGCAGCGAAAGGCCGAGCAGCGCGAAGGACGCCACCGCGCCGATCAGCGCCGCGGCGGCGCCTTGCAGCGGAACGCCGAAGGCGCTCGCGCCGCGCGGCAGCGGCGTCACCAGCGCGAGCACGAGCAGCGTCACGCTTGCTGCGGGAGCAATGTTGACTTGCCAAGACAGAACAAAGTAGTGGTCGGCGAGCGCGGCGAGCGCGAGCGCCGCGGCGAGCGCGGCAGCGATATACGCCGAAGCGCGGCGGCCGCGCTCGGCGGCGAGGAAGCTTCCGGCAAGCAGCAGCAAAGCGAGCGCCGCCGCCGCCGACATCGGAGCAAAGTCGGCGCCGAGATCTCGCAGCTGCGGAACATGGACCGCCCAGCCCCATAGCGCCATCGCCGCAAGCGCCGCGACCAGGCCGAACGCCGCGTGCGCGCTCCGCGTCAGGCGCGACAAAAGCACTTCCATCGGGGCGAGCTCCAAGGGAGGAAGCCTAACGCCCCCGCGCTCGAAGGAATATCGCCCGGATAGCTACGGATGGGTCATGTCGCCGCGGGACGACATCGCCGGGTTTCGGCGCTGGAATTTTTCGAGCAGGGCCTGCGCGAGCTGGACCGGCGAGCCCCAGTGCGCGCGCACGAACCACATCGCCGCCGGCAGCAGCACGCCGGCAAGGCCGGTGGCCTTGCCGGCCTTCGTGTGGTCGCTCTTGCGCCGCTCGGGATGCTTCGGCTTGTGCCGGCGCCTGGCGAACGCGCTCGCGGTGAAAAAGCCGAGCGCCGTGGCGCCGATCAGTGCCGCCGGCGAAGCAAGCCCCTGAAGGGCGCGCGTGGCCGCTTCGCGGCCATGCTTCTTCACTTGAGCCCGGCGCGCAGCGATGCGCTGCTCGACCTCGAAGATCTCGTTGTCGGGCGGGATCATTGGGGTTTTTGCGGAGCGTCGCCGCGCAACTGGCGCAGCAGTGCGGTGAACGGCAGCTCCTTGATCAGCGTGATCATCCACCACGCGAGCGCGCCGGCGCCGACCACGTTCAGTGCGGCGGCGATCGCCAGCGCGGTGACCCAGGAAGCGCCCTGGCCCAGCATGAGAATCACGCCGGCGGCGACCAGCGCCATCCAGGTCGTGACGACGAGCACAGCTATGACCAGCACCGAGGCGAGCAACCAGGAGAGCCGGATCGCCGCGCGGCGCGCGTCGAGCACCGCGAGCTCGGTGAAATCGGCGGCGAGGCTTCTAGCCTCGCCGAGAAGTCTGCCGATCAGTTCGCTCAATCCGGGGGGCCTCAGCCTGGCCGGCCCCGGAGTCGATGCCATCATGATGAAGAGGCTAGTCGCGCGAGCGCATCAGCATGCTGAGGATATAGCCGGCAGCCACCGCGATGCCGAGCGCCGCGACCGGGTGCTCGCGTACGTACTCGCGCGCGCCTTCCACCCAGGTGTCCTTCATCTCGAGCAGCTCCTCGGCGCGCTCGCCGAAGCGCTCGGCGTAGGCGCTCGCGGTCTCGGCGACGCGGTCGATGACGTCGTGGGCGCTGTCGCCGGTGCGCTCGATGTGCTTCTGGGTGCTGCTGCTCGGGGTGCTTGCCATGGTGATCTCCGTTCAGGTCAGGGGTTTCGGGTTATGCGAAAGCAACTGCTATACCCGGCAGTTCGACTTCACCCGCGATTCGTCCCGCGGGTCGTCTTTCCTTTTGGGCGTCACGCCGCGTCGCGTTCTTCGCCTGCTTCGGTCTTGTACGCGGCGAGCCGGTTGTAGAGGGTCTTCAGGCTGATGCCGAGCATGTCGGCGGCCTTCCTTTTCGACCCGCATTCGGCGAGGGTCGCCTCGATCAGGCGCCGGCTCACCTCGTCCAGCGTGGTGCCGACCCGCACCGACAGCAGCGGCGCCGACTCGGGCGCGGCCACGGCGGCGGGGGCGAGGTTGGCGTCGATCACGTCGTCGGCCAGGATAAAGGCGCGCTGCGCGTAGTTCTTGAGCTCGCGCACGTTGCCCGGCCAGCTGTGGGCGTAGAGCGCGGCCACGGTCGCGGGGGCGAACGATTTGGTGGCGCTCTCCTGGCTGTTGAGCGCGTCGAGGAAGTGCTCGGCGAGCAGCTCGATGTCGGTGCCGCGCTCGCGCAGCGGTGGCATGGCGATCGGGAACACGTTCAGGCGGTGGTAGAGGTCTTCGCGCAGCTTGCCGTCGGCGACCGCGCCCTCAGGGCTGCGGTTGGTGGCGGCGAGCACGCGCACGTCGGTGTTGATCGCGGTGGTGGTGCCGACGCGCGTGAAGGTGCCGGTCTCCAGCACGCGCAGCAGCTTCACCTGCAGCTCCTGCGGCATCTCGGTGATCTCGTCGAGGAACAGCGTCCCGCCGTGCGCGCGCTCGAAGTAGCCCTTGTGCTGCCGGTCGGCGCCGGTGAACGAGCCCTTCTCGTGGCCGAAGAGCTCGCTTTCGATCAGCTGCGGCGACACCGCGCCGCAGTTGAGCGGCAGGAACGGCGCCTTCTTCCTTCTGGAGAGATCGTGGATCGTCTGCGCGGCGAGCTCCTTGCCGGTGCCGCTTTCGCCCGTGAGCAGGACCGTGGCGGAGGTCGGCGCGACCCGGCCGAGCTGGTCGTAGAGCTTCTGCATCGGCGCCGAGGAACCGAGGATGTGGCCGAAGCGGCCGAGCTTGCGCAGCTCGTCGCGCAGCTCGCCGATCTCGGCGCGCAGTTCCCCGGTGCGCGGCACCCGCTTCAGGATCGATTTCAGCCGCTCCATGTCGACCGGCTTCACCAGGTAGTCGCTCGCGCCCAGGCGCAGCGCCTCGACGGCGCTCTCGACGCTGGCGTGGCCGGTGATCATCACCACCTCGGTCGATTCGCGCTGCTCCAGGTCGGCGACCAGCTCGACCCCCTTGCCGTCCGGGAGCTGCAGGTCGGTGAGCAGCACGTCGGGCTGCAGCCGCGACATATGGATGCGCGCGGCGCGCAGCGAATCGGCCTGCGACACGGTGAACCCTTCGGCCTTGGAGAACTCGGACAGCCATTCGAGCGCTTCGGGGTCGTCGTCTACGAGCAGCAGATGGGGCATTGTGAAAGGCTTACAAGAATGGAGTGTAAGAACGGCACGCAACTTGCGTACCAGCCGACACCATGAGATCGATTCTTGCCCTCGCCGCGCTCGCCGGCGTTGCCTGCGGCGCCCGACACTTTTTCATCTTCTTGAATGAGAAGAGCAAAAAACGCCTTACCGAGAAGAAGCTCGAGGTCTGGGAAGGCGAAGGCGGCGCGGTTCCCGTCGCGGCGACGCGGACCGCTGCGCAAGTTTGGCCACAAAAACCGTCCTCCGCGTCGTCCTCCGGCGTCAACTGAGACCCGGGCACGCAGCGTGCATGGGCGGGCCATCCGCCCGGGCGCGGCTGCGTCTCCTCCCCCTCCCCACCGCATCGCGCCCGGGACGGTGTCCCCCTAGCGGTCTGTAAGTGGTCGCCGGCGACCTGTACTTCGTTCGCGGCAAGCCGCTCCTCGTCGTCACCTGGCGGCGAAAGGACGGCGACCGCGTGCCCGACGAATGTATCGAGCTCGATCCAGGCAAGCTCCGGGCCCCCGAATACGTAATTGCTACGTGCAGCGGGCAAGTATTACCGCAAGTTCCCATGCGCCCTTAGGAGGAAGCGCGCTGGCATAGCCTTTGCAGAACAGGAATCCCATGGGCCCCGCAATAGCATTACGCCTGCGGCAGCACCTCACCCTGACTCCGCAAGTGCAGCACGCGCTGCGGCTGTTGCAGATGTCGGCGCTCGAGTTCGCGCAGGAAATGGAGCAGGCGATCGCCGCGAACCCGTTCCTCGAGGAGAACCCGGACGCGCCGGCGCCGCTGCCGGGAACGAAAAGCGGCGACGGTCCGGTCGAGGAAGTCATGCTGCCGCGGGAAAGCGCCGGCGGCGCGTCGCCGGAACGGGACCAGGACGACTGGGGCGGCGCGTCCGAGGCGCAGCCCTCGCTCCAGGAGCACCTGCGCGAGCAGCTGCGCATGTCGCGCGTCGGTGACCGCGACCGCGCCCTCGCCGAGATGGTGATCGACAGCCTCGACGACGACGCATACTTCAAGACCGCCTTCGACGAGCTCGCCGCGCTGCTGCCGCAGGAGCACGACGTGCTGCCGGAGGAGTTCGCCGCGGCGCTCAAGCTCGTGCAGAGCCTCGACCCGGCCGGGGTGGCGGCCCGCAGCCTCGACGAATGCCTGCGGCTTCAATTGGAGAATCTCACGGCCGACACGCCGGCCCGGAACACCGCGCTCGCCATGACGAATCACCTGAGCCTGCTCGGCAACCGCGAATGGGCGCGGCTGCAGCACGCGCTCGGCTGCACCGAGCAGGCGCTGCACGCCGCGCGCGCTCTCATCCGCTCGCTCGATCCGCGCCCGGGCCACCGCTTCGGCGCGAACGAGGCGCGCTACGTCATCCCCGACGTCATCGTGCGCAAGAACCGCGACCGCTGGGTGGCGCTCATCAATCCCGCGTCGCTGCCGCGGCTGCGGCTGAACCGCACCTACGCCGACGCCGTCGGCGGGCGCAACGGCTCGAACCAGTCGCTCACGCGCCACCTGCAGGAAGCGCGCTGGCTGCTGCGCTCGATCGAGCAGCGCTTCGCCACCATCCAGCGCGTCGCCGACGCGATCGTCGCGCGCCAGCGCGGCTTCTTCGAGTACGGCGAGGTGGCGATGAAGCCGCTCACCTTGAAGCTGATCGCGGGCGAGCTCGGCCTGCACGAGTCGACCGTGTGCCGCGTCACCAACAGCAAGTACATGGCGACGCCGCGGGGCCTGTTCGAGTTCAAGCACTTCTTCTCGCGGCGCCTCGCCACCGAGAACGGCGGCGCGGCCTCGGCCACCGCGGTGCGCGCGGTGATGAAGGAGATGATCGCCGCCGAGGATCCGCGCTCGCCGCTGTCGGACGCCGAGCTGGCGAGGCTTTTGGCTCAGCAAGGCCTGCGGGTGGCCCGCCGCACCATTACGAAATACCGAGCGTTGATGCGCATGCCCAGTGTGGACGTGCGCCGCGCTGATAACAGGAGCGCATGAAGCCGCGCTTAAATCACAGGAGCGCCTGATGTCACGCATTATCTGCGGCATGTTCGACAGGACTATCGACGCCGAGGCCGCGCTCGAGGAGTTCAGGCGGCAAGGCTTCCAGCGCGGCGAGATCGACGCTTTCTACGTGTCGCCGCCGGGGCAGCACGCCATGACGCCCGTGGGCGGCGACGCGCAGTCGAGCGAGGGCTCGAGCACCGCCGGCATCGGCGCCGGCTTCGGCGCGGCGATCGGCGCGGTGCTCGGCGCCGCCGCCGGCTGGGTGGTATCCGGCGATCTCGGGCTGGTGGTGATCCCGCTCGGCGCCGGCCTCGGCGCCTATGTCGGCTCGTTCGCCGGCTCGATGGCGCTCGTGCGCACCGGGAACCCCGAGCGGGCCTCGGTCGAGCACCCGGTCGAGCCGCGCGGCGGCCGCATGATCGCGGTCAACGTCGACCGCCCGGGCACCGAGAAGCGCGCGATCGAGATCCTCAGGCGCCACCGCGCGCGCGACGTGCGCCGGGCCGAGGGCGAGTGGGCCGACGGCTCCTGGCGCGACTTCGATCCGCGCGCGCCGCTCGCGGCGGTCTGATGGGCCCGGCGCCCAGCAGCAAAATCCTGCTCGCGGTGTCCCAGAGCGTGGAGTCCAGGCCGTCTACCGCGGCACCGACGTGATCTCGGCGGTTCGCGCCTTCGACCCCGAAGCGGTGCTGCTCGACATCAAGATGCCGGGAATGAGCGGCTACGAAGTGGCCCGGTCGATTCGCACCCGGTATGGCGACGCGAGGCCGCTCCTGGTCGCGATCAGCGGCCACTATAAGCAAGGCTCCGACCGGGTGCTCGCCGAGATCGTCGGCTTCGACCACTACTTCGCGAAGCCCTGCGACCCGAACGCGCTGCTCGCTTTGCTGAAGCTGTAAGCCTAGCCCAGGTTCTTTTCGACGAATTGCCAGTTCAAGCGGTCGAGGATTGCCGAAACATAGCGCTCGCGCTCGTTGCGGTAGTCGACGTAGTAGGCGTGCTCCCACACGTCGACGGTCAGGAGGCACTTGATGCCGTGCGCCATCGGCGTGTCCGCGTTGGCGGTCGCCGTCACCTCGAGCTTGCCGTCCTTCTCGACAAGCCAGGCCCAGCCGCTGCCGAACTGTCCGTTCGCCGCCGCGGCGAGCTTGCCGGCGAAGCCGTCGTAGCTGCCGAAGTCCTTCTCCAGCTGGTGCAGCAGCGCGCCCGCCGGCCGGCGCCGCTTCGGCGAGAGCGAGTGCCAGTAGAAGTCGTGGTTCCAGGCCTGCGCCGCGTTGTTGAAAAGCTTGGCCATGCTGTGACGAACCACCTCTTCCAGGGAAGAAGCCTGCAGTTGCTCCTTTTCCAGAAGCTGGTTCATCGTGTCGACGTACTTCTGGTGGTGCTTGCCGTGGTGAAGTCTGAGCGTTTCGGCGCAGATCACCGGGGCGAGCGCGTCTTCGGCATACGGAAGCGGGGGAAGAGAGAAATGCGGGTGCCTGGCCCTGGCGGCCACCGAAGTTGCCATGACGCCTCCTACGAGCTCGACTTGATGCGCACGTCGTTCTTGACCGAGCGCACGCCGTCGACCTTCTTCGCGGCGGCCTCGGCGCGCGCGGCCTGCTCGCGCGAGCCGACGAAGCCGGTGAGCTGCACCGTGCCGCGGTAGGTCTCGATGTTGATCGCCGCCGCGGTGCGCGCGCCGACGTCGGTCGCGATCGCGCTTTTCACCTTCGCGGTGAGCGCCGCGTCGTGGGTGAACTCGCCCGTGGTGCGCTTGGTCTCGGGCTGGTCCGACGCGCAGGCGGCAAGCGCCAGCGCGGCGGCCACGACAAGAATCTTCATCATCAGATGCGGGATTCCCAGTCTTTGACCTGGCGCTCGGCGTCGTCCTTGGCGATCCCGTAGCGCTCCTGGATCTTGCCGACGAGCTGGTCGCGGTTGCCGGCCACCTGATCGAACTCGTCGTCGGTGAGCTTGCCCCACTTCTCCTTCAGCTTGCCGGTCATCTGCTTCCAGTTGCCTTGAATGCGATCCCAGTTCATTCATGTCTCCTAATAAAGGTTACAAAACCTCGAGCAAGAGTCATGCCGCGAGCCGCGCCTCGTTCGGCGCCATACCAATTGGATCAAGCTTGAAAGCTGTGCTGCAGGAGCCGTGCCCGTAGCGTTTCCACTACGCGGGACGCGGCGCCTCGACACGTAGTTCTTACAGACACGCCGCCGGCGTTGCACATTCCGCAGCGCACGCAAAAAAGTTCGCGTTGGGCATGGAGTTTGCTCACCCTTCCCTGCTGCAACCACCTTTTTCTAAGGAGTCTAGTCATGCTGAGTTGGGCGCTTGCGTTTTTCATCATCGCCATCATCGCGGCGGTGTTCGGCTTTACCGGTATCGCTGCCGGCGCGGCCGAGATCGCCAAGATCCTGTTCGTGGTGTTCGTGGTGCTGTTCCTGGTCTCGCTGGTCGCGGGACTCTTGAGAAGGCCCTAACGAGGAGATTTTCCTATGACTTTCAAACTGACCGGCATCGCTCTCGCCGTGGCGTTCGCGTTCGCCACCGCGGCGCAGGCGCAAACCACCCAGACCCCGGCGAAGCGCGACACGGCGGAGCCGCCGCGTGCCGAGCAATCCACTTCCAACCGCAAAGCGAAGGACATGGAAGAGGAGCGCATCGAGCAGCAGGCCAAGGCCGACAAGGCCAAGTGCGACGCCCTGAAGGCCAACGCCAAGGACATCTGCATGGCCGAGGCGAAAGGCAAGGAGAAGGTCGCGAAGGCCGAGCTCGACGCGAAGCACGCGACCGACAAGGTCAAGGCCGAGCGCAAGGTGCAGGAAACCAAGGCCGAGGCCACCTACGAGGTCGCGAAGCAGAAGTGCGATGACCAGAAAGGCGAAGCCAAGGACGCGTGCATGAAGCAGGCACGGGTCGATCGCGATCGCGCCAAGGGCAACGCCGAGAAGCAGGCTGACGCGAAGGAAGAGAAGCGCGCGGCAACCGGCGGCACGGCCCCGGCCAGTCCCGACAAGCCGAAGAAGAGCTACTAGCGGATGGCCGGAGCGTTCCTCTCGGACATCCAGACGTTGCGCCGGCGGGCCCGGGAGTTGAGCCACTGAAACATGGCCCGGGGCCTCTGGAAAGGAGCCATCAGCTTCGGGCTGGTGAACGTCCCGGTCGAGCTGCATTCGGCCCGAAGTAGAACCGCGGCGCGCGCCGCCTGACCATGCCAAAAAGACAGATCCGCTACGCGGTCGTCGGGCTCGGCCATATCGCCCAGGTGGCGGTGCTGCCGGCGTTCGGAAACGCGCGGCGCAACTCGAAGCTCGCCGCGCTGGTTTCGGGAAACTCTCTGAAGAGAAAAAATCTCTCGGAGAAGTACGGGGTCGAGAGCGCCTGGTCCTACGACCAGTACGACGCGTGCCTCAAGACCGTGGACGCGGTGTATATCGCGCTGCCGAACAGCCTGCACTGCGAATACGCGGTGCGGGCGGCGCGCGCGGGCAAGCACGTGCTGGTCGAGAAGCCGATGGCGCTGACCGAAGAGGAGTGCGAGCGCATGACGCGCGCTGCGCGCGACGCCGGGGTCAAGCTGATGGTCGGGTACCGCCTGCATTTCGAGCGCGCCAACCTCGAGGCCGGCGAGATCGCGCGCTCCGGGCGCATCGGCGAGCCGCGGCTCTTCAACTCGACCTTCTGCACGCCGGTCGTGCCGGGCAACATCCGGGTGAAGCGCGGCGCCGGCGGCGGGGTGCTCTACGACATCGGCATCTATTGCATCAACGCGGCGCGGGCGCTGTTCCGCGACGAGCCGGTCGAGGTGCGCGCGGCCGCGTGCGGCGCGCTCGACGAGGTCGAGGAATCGGTGAGCGCTGTGCTGCGCTTCCCGAACGATCGCATGGCGAGCTTCACCGCGTCCTTCGGCGCCGCCAAGGTGTCGGAATACCGCCTGGCGGGCACCAAGGGCGATCTCGCGGTCGAGCCGGCGTACGACTACGCGCGCCCGCTCAAGCACCGGCTTACCCTCGACGGCGAGATGCGCGAGCGGCGCTTCGCCAAGCGCGACCAGTTCGCGCCCGAGCTGCTCTATTTTTCCGACTGCGTGCTGCAGAACGGCACGCCCGAGCCCGGCGGCGACGAAGGGCTCGCCGACGTGCGCGTGATCCGGGCCCTGTACCGCTCGGCCGCGACCGGGCAGCCGGTCGCGCTCGAGCCCTTCGCCAAGCGCGCGCGCCCGAGCCTCGAGCAGGAGATCCGGCGCCCGCCGGTCGAGAAACCCGAAGTGATCCACGCGGCGGCCCCCTCGGGACGCTAGAGCGAATTGATTTTTCAACCCCAAAGGAGCAATTGACATGATGAAGTCCCTGATCGCAGCAGCCCTAGCCACCTCGTTCGTCCTGCCGGCGTTTGCCGAGGACAAGAAGCAGACCCTGCCGACCACGGAAGAGCGCGCCGGCAACCGCCAGGAAGTGAGCCGCAGCGCCGCGGGCACCGCCCTCACCACCAAGGTGAAGACCGCCCTCGCCTCCGACGCGGGCCTTCGCACCATGACCGACATCAACGTCGACAGCGCCGACGGCGTCGTGACGCTGAAAGGCAAGGTCAACTCCGCCGACATGAAGAAGAAGGCGGGCGAGATCGCGAAGAAGGTCGACGGCGTGAAGTCGGTGAAGAACGAGCTTCGCGTCGAGAAGAAGGGGTAACACCATGGGCGACTCCGGCACGCCGCTCCTCTCGGTCACGCAGACCCGGGACGGCGTCTGGAGCGTCAATGAGCGCGGGCCGGCGCGGGTGGCGATCGCGTATTTCCCCACCAAGTGGGGCGCGATGCGCCACGCCGTGCGCGCCGCCAA
>Ga0105340_1000281_pt1 | contig 25110 bp, 16 predicted proteins | sample EasRivMeERMLT700_FD_89676 | JGI IMG/M metagenome (GOLD analysis project Ga0105340, IMG submission 89676) | Soil microbial communities from meander-bound floodplain in the East River, Colorado, USA - East River MetaG ERMLT700 | ecosystem: Environmental > Terrestrial > Soil > Floodplain | place...
ATTGCCGGACGCGGCGCCGCCGCCGGTGCCGAGCGTCTGATCGCGCTGCGCGAGACGCGCCTGCGCGGCCCTGAGACGGGCTTCCGCGATGGTGACGCCCCGCTTCGCCTCTTCAACGCGCCTCGCGGGCACTGCCTGCTCGGCAAGCAGATGCTCGGCCCTCGTTTCTTCCGCGCGCGCCGCGTCTGCTGCTGCCTGCGCCTCGGCGACTTCAGCGTCAAGCGTCGCGCGGTCGTCTCCCGCTGTCAGTCGCGGCTCGAGACGTCCCAGCGCCTGGCCCGCGCGGACGGTCGCGCCGATCGAGATCAACGACTCCGCGGCGAATCGTCCCGCCGCGGGAGCGGAGACAATCGCCTCGCCGCCGGTGACCGGGCGCACGATGGCCGGCACGCGCACGGAGGAACGGAGGTCCGCTTCTCGAACGCGCTCAGTGGCGAATTCGTTGGTCCACTGTTGTTCCTTCAGGTACGCAATCGCCGCGGGATCCTCGGCGGGCCGTTTCTCCACGTCGGCAATCGCCGCAGCCTGGTTGGCGAAAACGGTCGTCGTACCCAGATCGTGGCGGTCACTCAATCCGGGCGCATTAACGAGCAGTGCCCAACGGTATCGGCCGGCGGGTGGCAGTGTCCCCTCGACCCTGAACGCGCCGGGCCGCAGCGGGTCGGAGCCGGCCAACGTCACGGCGCCCCCGCTCTCCGGAGTCATCTCAATGTTGGGTCGCCCAGCGTTGAGCGCGCTGAAGTCGTTGAGCCGTGTGAGATGGACAGCGAAGCGGACGGTCTCCCCCGCCACCATTGGTGGATATTCCATGAAGAGTTCGGTCTTGTCGGTCCAGCTCGTCACGTCAAGGGACGGCACTTCGGGCACAACTTCCTGTGGCTGCTTCGCGCACGCGGCGAATGCCAGGGCGAATGCCAGACATAGAAGGCGCAGACCACTTCCCCACTTACTTCCCGACTTCGAACTTCGAACTTCGAACTTCATTAGGGAGTCTCCCAACCACTGACGAATTCCAGCTCGATTTCCGCCTCGCGCGCGGACGCGTCGAGCGCAGCCTGTCGTACGCGGGCCGACGCCGACGTGCGGTATGCATCGAGCAGTTCGAGGATGCCGCGCTCCCCCGCGTCGTAGCTCACACGCGCGATCCGCTCCACGTCGGCGGCGGTCGTCAGCGCAGACGCCCGGTATCGATCGGCGGCGCTGCGCCGCTCCAATGCCGCCGCCCGCCATGCGGCAATCTCGCCGCGCAGCGTGATGCGAAAGGTCTCCAGCCGTGCCGTTGCGGACGCGGCCCGGGCTTGCGCGCGCGCTCTCTCGGGTCCACCGCGATCGAACAGCGGAAGGACGGCCTGGAAGCTGAACACACTGCCGATGTCGCCCCCGCCCAACGAGGATGACTTGGTCCCGCCCAGCACTTCCGGCTCCGGGACGCGCCGACGGTCGGCCGCGCGGACGGCAAACCGAGCCGCTTCGATCTCGCCTTGAAGCGCCAGCGCCTCACCGCGCGTCCGCTCGGCCTCGTCGACGAGGATGCTGAGAGGCGGCACATCACGCGGGCCAATGACAGGATTCGCGGCGACGATCGTCGAGGGGTCTGTGACGGCCGCGAAATACGAGGCGAGGCGACCTTGCGCGCGCGCGCGATCGGCGCCAGCAAGCACGCGGTCGGCGTCGAAGTCGATGACCTCGCGCTGGGCTCGCAGCCGATCGAATGCCGCCGCGTCTCCGGCGCGTTCACGCTTCTCCAGAATCCCCACCAGCTCCTGAAGGCGATCGCGCACGGTCGTCAACTCGCGTTCACGAGTCTGCGCGGTCACGAGATCCGCGTACGCCATCCGCAGATCGGCGCGCGCGCGGCGCACCGCCTCGTCCGCCCGGTTCGTCGTGGCCCCGAGGAGTGCCGTCGCCGAGGCGGTCTCGAACCTTCGCTGGCCCGTGATGGGCAGGGGTTGCAGCACGGTGGTGATCGTCTCCGCCACGCCGGCAACGGATTCACGACCCACGTACAGGCGAGGATTCGGCCATCGATTGGCGCTGAGGACGTCTGCGCGTGCCAGCTCGATGCTCGCGCGAATGGCCCGCACGCGAGGGCTGTCGGTAGACAGTCTGGCCAGCGCATCCGCTTCTGACGTGACGGCCTGGGCCAAAAGTGGATCGGCAGTACAAGCCACCGTGATCACGACCCACGAAATACACACAAACCGCGAGCACATTCTCTCCACTGGGCCCATGAGTCCTCTTTCGCGGCGATTGCCGCGCGAACGGTACGGCCCGCATCAAAGCGCGCGGGACGGCTGATTCGATTGAAGACGGAGAAATATCTAGTCGTCCGTTAGAGGACGAAAGGTGGGCCGCGGAGGAATGGAACGGCGCCGTACGGTCCGTCCCGAGGGGCGTTGCCAGCACGACGCTGGCTGATGTCAGTGAACGTCGGCGCAGGAGGTACGGTCAGGAGAGCGACGAGAGCCGCGCGGGGCACTTCGATGTGCCCCAGGACCGGTGAAACAACTGCAGGATGATCGACGAAGAGCGCGCGCCCTTCGTCCTCTCCATCTTGAACGGCAGCTCCCAGGCTCCGATGCGCCGCCCAGTGTGCATGCTCGATGGCTGCAGTGTGATGATCGGTGTGGTGATCGCCATCGTGGTCGTCGTGGTCGGCCGCGGCCAGGTGGATGTGCGTCGGCGGCAGGATGGCCGCCCAGACGGTGGCCACCACCAGAATCGAGGCGAAGAGGTCATGCCTCAGGCGGCCTGTGCACACGTCGGAATCATGCGCGTGTCTCGCACGCACGTCAACTCGACGACGGTGACCTCGGCAGGCAGAGATGGGACTGGTCACGTAAAACCGAATCGTATCTACCTGACGATCGGGGCTATCTGAAAGTTTCCTGAACTTTTCGTCACACAGCGACGACGGCAGCTGTGCCAGATCGCGTCGATCCTCGAACCTTATAGCGAAAACCGCAAACCCACGTGGATCGCTCGAGGCGGCTGGACCGCGGTCGGAGTGCGAAACGCTGGTCCCGTGGCGACCCACTCCTCGACTTCCTTCGCCATGTTGACGACGTTGTACGCGTCGATGAAGAGGACCATACGGCGACTTCCAGGCAAGACGACGCCTTTCTGGACGCGCACGTCCAACGTTCCCGTGTAGGTGAAGCGCGATTTCCCGCTCCGGAAGGCGCGAATCGCGTCCGCACCCTGGTTCAGGTCGGGAATAACGACCATCCGCGAGAATGCCTGCCCGTCCTGGTAGCGCGCGATGGCGCCGACGCGCACGTCGTGGGCGAACCGCTGGACGCCTGCAATCTTCACGGTGTACTGACGGTCCGAGAACAAGTTCCCGCGCGCGTGCATCGCGGCGTTCGGATCCGCGAAGAGCTCACCGACGATGCCCAGATCATTTTCGCTCGAACCAAATCCCCTGTTCCCGGCGCGCCCCATCGTCCATCCCATCGTGGCACCGGCGGAGAGGAACGTGCGGTTCCACGAGCCGTCGGCGTTAAACGTCATCCCGCGGAACGTCGCGGCGGATTGTTGCGGGTTCGTGAGCACGTATCGATCGCGCCCGAAACTTTCCGGCAGGCGGTTGTAGATCGGCAGCATCTGATCGTCCACCGGGTCGGAAAGGCTGGGACCCGGGTCGGAGAGGAACGAGACCGTATAGCTGGACGCCGGTACGCCGATGTTGACGAGCGCAAGTTGTTGCGACGCCCTCTTCCTCACGCTGGTGAATCGGAGACGAGGCCATGCGCTCGGTGTGAGCTCGAACCCGACCGCGAACTCTTCCGTGATTGGCCGTCGCGTCCCCGGGTCGATGTTCGTCAACGTCAGATTCGGTCCCGCACCAGGCCCGGCAAGCGCGACGACAGGCCCCGCGGCAGTGCCGTTCCAGCGCTGGACCTCGGATACGGACGATGCCGGATCACCGTACGCCAGCACGGCGAGCGAAAGTACGTCGGCTGTGCGCGAATACGCGGTGAACACCGAGACGCGCCCGGCGTCCGATACGTGCCACCGCACGGCTGCACGCGGCAGCCAGCTATTCCAGGCGATGTGTTCTGTCGCACCACGTGCGCGCCCGGCGACCGAATCAAAGCGTATCGTGGCATCCAGCGTCACGCGCTGAGTGAGCGCGATTCGATCGCTCAGATACCCGGCGAGCTCCCGATTGCTCCGGTATCCAGCGCCAGTGCCCGAATAATTCCAGACCCGGGCGGGCATTCCCGCGACCAGTTCGCGAACTGTGACCGGATCCGTGGCATTCGTCCGCACTTGGCCGGCCTTTCCATCGACGCCCACCTGGAACAGGTGGGTCAAACCAAGGGCCTGTTTGGAGATCTCCTCCGCCCGAATGCCCACTGTCCATCGCCGCTCAACTCCAGGAACGGGGCCACCGAGATCCGACGCCGGACCGTCGATGAGCCGCTCGACGGTTGGTAACCGCGTTAGGGTCAGCGTCGTATCCCGATCGCGTTGCGTCACGGCTGCGAAGATCCGCCACGTCGCGTGCATGGGAATGCTCCGCGCCCATGTCGCCTGCAGATGCTGTGAGCCGTCGCGTTTCAGGGAACCGGCCTGAACGTAGGGAAGGTCATGTAAGAGAGGCGAACGCGCCGCCTGAAGCCAGCCAACGGTCCGGAGTTCGCCGTTCCCTAGACCGACGATCAGGTGGGCAAACAACGAATCGATGCCCGCATCCGCTGCGACCGAATTGCCACGCTCGAACTGTGAAGAGCGCGTCGTCGAGGCGGCCATCAGCAGGCCGGCCCGATCCGGCACAACGGGACCGCCGAACACAACGCTCGCGTGGGACCACGCGTCAGGGCGCGCGATTGCCGGGGCACGATTCGAAGCGGCGGCCACGAATGGATTCCGCGATCCGGCGACCATCCCGCTCGCCGACCAGGTGGGCGACGGACGACGGGGGCTGAGCGAGACGAGCACTCCGGGACCGGTCACGTCAGCCGGCGCGAGACCCGACGTGACAGCGACCGTCTGCCACAGGGCGATCGGCGGCACGAACATCGGCACTCCGCCCTGCGGGCTGGTGATGTCGACGTCATCAATGCGAAACGTTGTCTGGTTCCACGAGCTGAGAAATGCTCCTAGACGCGCCGGTTCGGCCGGGTTCAGACCCGCCGAGAAGCGATCGCTCACAACCGGCGCATGCGTTGTCTCGAGTGTCGAAAAGAGGCTGTCGGTCGACGGCAGGTCCAGCAATGCGTCCGCGGGGAGGACCGACGTAAGTGGCGCCACGTCGCGCGATGACTGCGCGCGGGCGGAAACCGGAATGAACGCCGCGAGCAACGCAGCGATCAGAAAAGAGTAGGGTGTCAACTAGGTGAAGGGTTGGCCAGCCGACCGAATCGTACCATCAATGACCCGGACTGGCCGATGACGATTTGTCGCGTGGGGAGATGACGATCCGCAAAGAATGCCGCGAGAAGGACGATGCGCGAGACCAAGCATCAGACTGCAATGGGAAGACATCAGTAGAGGGTCGCAACGCCAACGGCGGTTTACGATTTCGATTCCGACCGGCCCCCACGCTCGAGTTCGTGGAGGCCGGTTCGGACCGGTCGGTACGGACTGTCGAAGAGGGTTGAGGGTTACCCAATCCTCGCCAACTGCCGCTGTTCCGTGGCAGCGGCAACCGCATCGCCGGCCAGTTGTCGCGAACGCTTGGCCTGCCACTCACAATACAGCGCCAGTGCGGCGTTCGTTCCGATGTTCGCACGCAGGCGATAGCTCAGCGCCATCCTGTCGTGTTGCCGGGCCTCATTCGTGTACGTCGAGCCCAGCTCAGCAAAGTACTCCTCGAGGCTTCGATGATCCGCAGCCGTGCGCGCGCTTGCCACGAGCTCGCGGATTTGCCTGTCGTTCGGCGCGGGCGCGCCTTCACCGGCCTCGAAGCGTGCGCTGTCGTTGGGCGCTGGAGACGTGATGCCGGAAGCGAGAAGATTGTAGTACACGGACAGCTCACGGACCGTCACGGCTGATGTCGCCGCCAGCTTCGCCAGCCGCATTTGATGTGCATCCGGGCTGACTACGAGAGCATGATTCAAATTTGCCTGTAGGGTCCGTGCCATCGTCGTGTGTCGCGCCGCCTCCGCCGAGTACATCTCAGCCAATGCGGCGAAATGATCACGCAATCGCGCGTCGTCGTCTCGCTGCCCGCTCGCGACGAGCTGCCTGACCTCGATGCTCGTCAACAGCGCAGTGCGATCCTGCGCGGCGGCCGTTGTTGTAATGGCCATCAGCGCGACACCAGCCAAAATTGTCCGAGAATAAGTCGTTCTCATGATCGTCACCTTTCTCTGGTTGAATCGCACAACTGGTACCAATCCGCACCGTGCGTTACACGGCGCGAACAGACATGGATTTGAGAAAGGTGGGATTACGCTGGCAACACGGCGATCTTCGAGTTCCGCATCGAACGCGTGACGAACGTCCGAATGGATGAGAGAAACCGCTGGGTCGCTCCGTTACTCGGCAAGCTTGGGATGACGGGAATCCGCGATCGCCAGAATCGCTAACGTCCACACGAGGTTGCGGTTGGACATGACGAACTCCTGAAAAATGTTAGGCAACCGGGGGTACCACAATCCTCTCGGATGGGTTTCTGTGGCGCCGTGGTGTCTGCCTCACCGGCGATCGCCTTGAGCCACTCGGGCTCTCGACTGACGCATCAGCTCGAAAAACAGCGACAAGCCGGACGACAACCGACTGACACCATAGCGCACTCGTCCGGGAAGGCGCGTCGTCCTGATCACCCGTCCTGTACGTCCGTCGATCGTCACGATCGTGACGTCCAGCACGCGGCCGGCTGCGTCGCCGCACGACGCAGCGGAGGGCTTACGAAGAGTCCGAGGATGCCAACATCAGCAGCTGCCTCGCTGACGGAATGAATGTGGACCTGTCCTGCTCGCGCGAGGCGGCTTGCGCGGTGACCATCCGCACAGGATGTGAGCCGCACGGACGGCCCACTCTCATACACACTGACTCTGTTCCCGTCTCGCGTCCGGAGTCCCATCGATGTGGATCGTTCGAAGGGCCTGGTGCTGCGTGGGCGCCGCTAGAGGGTCGCAACGTGAACGGCGGGCTACAAGTTCGATTCTAAGGTCACGTGCTCGTTGCGAGAAGGCGCGGCGTACGCTAGCCGCGCGGTCATGATTTAAGCGTTCGGCTCGCCAAGCGGCACAACCTGAATTGCGGCGTCGCGCACCTCTTCCAGAAACCTGTTAAGCGTCGAGCCCTTCAGCAGAATCTCCCATCGACTCCGCGCACTCTGTCCGAAAATCACGTGCGTAATGCCTTCGCGCTGGGCGAAGGCGATGAGGCCATCCGCAGGTCGATCTGCCCGTACACGCACGATCGTCGCACCCAATTCTTCTGCGAGGGTGATGTTGCGTTGAAGCGCTTCTCGATACTCAGGCTTGATGTGGCCCGGTGCTTCGCGCGGTGTTTCCACGTACACCGCGTACCAGCGCGCGCCGAACCGCGATGCGATTCGAGCCCCTGCACGAATCACACGAGGGGCGTCGGCGCTAGAGCTCATGCACACCATCACGCGCTCAGGAATCAGGGCCGGTTCCAGCCCTTCGCGCTGCCGGCGGGAGGCCGCCTTCTCGCCCACTTCATCGGCGACGGCGCGAAGGGCTAGCTCACGGAGCGTGGAAAGGTTGGTCTCCCGAAAGAAATTCGTGAGCGCCTGTTCCACCTTCTCGGGCCGATACACCTTGCCCTGCCGCAAACGCGTGCGGAGTTCTTCGACCGTCACATCCACGTTGACGACTTCGTCTGCTCGATCGAGGAACGTATCCGGTACGGTCTCGCGCACGCGTACGCCGGTGACGCGACCGACCGCATCGTTGAGCGTCTCGAGATGCTGAATATTCACGGCCGTCATTACGTCGATACCTGCGTCGAGAATCTCCAGCACGTCTTGATAGCGCTTTTCGTGACGGCTGCCGGCGGCATTCGTGTGCGCAAGCTCGTCGACCATGCAGAGCTGAGGTTTTCGCGCAAGGATCGCGTCGAGATCCATTTCTTCCAGAATCACACCGCGATACTCGATCTTTCGCCGAGAAACGATTTCCAAGTCGCCAAGCAGTGACTCCGTCTCCGCGCGCCCGTGCGTCTCGACAAGTCCAATCACGACGTCAACGCCGTCCCGGCGCATGGCGTGTGCATCCTGAATCATCGAGTAGGTCTTTCCCACGCCTGGAGCGGCGCCGATGTAGATGCGCAGGCGGGCGCGATTCTGTGTGTGCAGTTTGGCGAGCATCTGCTCACCGGTAGGTCGGTCTCTCTCTGGCACCGCCTCATCGTAATCGCGCGGCTCATTCTTTATGACTTCTTTACGAACTCTTGATCACTTTCCTACGAAACCAGGCCCTAGACTGGACGTGTGATGAGCACTCATTGTGGCGACACAACCGCGGGAGCCGGTGGCGATGGCCACAAGGTCATCGCCTCGGGCGGATTCGGATTCTCTTACTAGAGGTGTCCTGTGCTTGATGTCGTGTTCGTCGGAGTCTCGGTTCTCTTCTTCGTCGTGAGCATCGGTTACGTGGCTGCATGTAATCGACTGATGAAGTGAGGTGACACGTGGGCTTGGATTACGCGATCGGTCTCCTCGTGAGCATCGGCATGCTCGGCTACCTGATTCTCGCGATGTTGAGACCGGAGAAGTTCTGACATGACTGTCAACGGTTGGCTCCAGATTTTGTTCTTCCTGCTTGCCATTTTCCTCGTGACGCCGGTCATCGGGGGCTATATGGCTCGAGTGTTCACACGTCAACGTACCTGGCTGGACCCGGTCCTCCGACCGTTCGAGCGGCTGGTCTACCGCCTCACCGGCGTTGACGAGACGCGCGAGATGCGTTGGACCGAGTACGCCGTGGCGCTGCTCCTTTTCAGTTTCGTCTCGATGATGGTGCTGTACGCGATGCAGCGGCTGCAGTCGGTCCTGCCGTGGAATCCACAGGGCTTCGCCGGGGTTGGGCCTGCGCTCGCCTTCAATACCGCCGTCTCGTTCACCACCAACACCAACTGGCAGGCGTACGGCGGCGAAACGACCATGAGCTATTTCACGCAGATGGCCGGCCTCGCCTATCACAACTTCGTGTCGGCGGCGGTTGGTCTCGCGGTCGCCATCGCCTTCATCCGCGGCATCGCCCAGAAGGAGAAGGACACGATCGGCAACTTCTGGGTCGACATGGTGCGCGCCCTACTTTGGGTGCTGCTCCCAATCGCGATCGTCGGCGCGCTGTTCCTGGTCTCGCAAGGCGTGGTGCAGAACCTCAAGCCGTACGACGCGGTGCAAACAGTCGAGGGCGCGACGCAGACGATCGCCCAGGGACCGGTGGCTTCGCAGGAGATCATCAAACAGTTTGGCACCAACGGCGGCGGCTTCTTCAACGCAAACAGTGCGCATCCATTCGAGAACCCGACGCCGCTCGCAAACTTCCTGGCGATGTTCGGTATCTTCGCGATCTCGTCGGGCCTCACCTACACGCTCGGCTCGATGACCGGTTCGCGGCGGCACGGCTGGGCGGTGTGGGCTGCAATGGCGTTCCTCTTCCTCGTTGGCGTCACCGTCGCGTACTGGGCGGAAGCCCGCGGGAATCCTATGCTGACCGCGGCGGGGGCCGACCAGACGACGACGGCCATGTCGCCGGGGGGCAACATGGAAGGCAAAGAGGTCCGGTTCGGGATCGCGAACACGGCGCTCTTCGCCACCGTGACCACGGACGCGAGCTGCGGCGCGATCAATGGGTGGCACGACTCGTTCACGCCGCTCGGGGGACTCGTGCCACTGGCAAACATCCAGTTGAGCGAGGTCGTCTTCGGCGGGGTTGGGGCCGGCATGTACGGCGTGCTGGTCTACATCATCCTCGCCGTCTTCATCGCTGGCCTCATGGTCGGCCGCACACCCGAGTACCTGGGCAAGAAGATTCAGGCGTTCGAAGTGCAGATGGCGATGCTGACGGTGCTCATCTTCTCGTTGATGATTCTGGCGTTCACGGGGATCTCGAGCGTGTCGCCGGAGTTCGGCACATCGAGCATCTTCAATCCCGGTCCTCACGGGCTCTCTGAGGTCTTGTACGCCTACTCGTCGGCGACCGCCAACAATGGGTCGGCGTTCGGCGGCATCAGCGTCAATACGAACTGGTACAACACCACACTCGGCCTGGCCATGCTCTTCGGGCGGTTCTTCATGATCATCCCGCCGCTCGCCATTGCCGGAAGCCTGAGCCGCAAGAAGCACATTCCCGCGTCGCCCGGCACGTTCCCCGTCACCACGCCGCTCTTCACGGCGCTGCTCGTGGGCGTGATCGTCATCGTCGGCGCGCTGACCTTCTTTCCCGCGCTCAGCCTCGGCCCAATCGTGGAGCACTTCATGATGAACGCGGGGCAGGTGTTCTGATGGCCACACACGCAAAATCGCTCTGGGATCCGCAGATCATCCGCCGCGCACTCGGGGATTCCTTTCGAAAGCTCCATCCACGCACGATGGCGCGGAACCCGGTGATGTTCGTCGTCGAGATCGGCAGCGTGCTCACTACGCTTCGCTTCATGTATGACGCCGCGACAGGCGGGGACAACCTCGGCTTCGAGTTCCAGATCACGTTCTGGCTCTGGCTCACGGTGCTTTTCGCCAACTTCGCCGAGGCGATGGCCGAAGGCCGCGGCAAGGCGCAGGCCGATACCCTGAGGCGCGCGAAGACCGAGACGGTCGCCAAACGCGAGCGACCGGACGGGACATACGAAGTCGTGCCGGCGCCGTCGCTCCGCAAAGGCGACATCGTCCGTGTGGTGGCCGGCGAGGTGATCCCTGCCGACGGCGACATCATCGAGGGTGTCGCATCAGTCGATGAAAGCGCTATTACCGGGGAGTCGGCGCCAGTCATTCGCGAATCGGGCGGCGACCGCTCTGCGGTCACCGGCGGTACGAAGGTGCTGTCCGACTGGATTCGTGTGCAGGTGACGGTGAATCCTGGCGAGACGTTCCTCGACCGGATGATCGCGCTCGTCGAGGGCGCCGCACGGCAGAAGACGCCAAATGAGATCGCGCTCAACATCCTGCTGGCCGGGCTGACGATCGTCTTCCTGATCGCTGTCGTCACACTCCAGCCGTTCGCGATTTATTCGGGTGCCCCGCAGTCCGTGTTCGTGCTGGTTTCGCTGCTGGTCTGTCTCATCCCGACGACGATCGGCGGCCTCCTGTCAGCGATCGGCATCGCCGGCATGGATCGGCTGGTGCAGCACAACGTGCTGGCAATGTCGGGACGCGCTGTCGAAGCCGCCGGAGACGTCCATACGTTGTTGCTCGACAAGACGGGCACGATCACGCTCGGGAATCGTCAGGCGACCGAATTCATTCCGCTTCCTGGCATCAGCGAGGCGGCGCTCGCCGACGCGGCGCAACTTGCGTCACTGCCGGACGAGACGCCGGAGGGTCGATCGATCGTCGTCCTGGCAAAAGAGAAGTACGGCCTTCGCGGGCGAGAGCTGTCGCCGCAGCAAGCCTCATTCGTGCCGTTCACAGCGCAGACGCGGATGTCGGGAGTTGACCTTCGCGTCCAACAGCCTGCGATGGTGACGGCTGGTGCGGCTCTGGCGAGCGGGGACGCCGACTTCCGGGAGATCCGGAAGGGCGCCGCGGACTCTATCGAAAAGTGGGTGGTCTCCAAGGGCGGAACCGTGCCCGAGCAGCTCGCCGCCATCGTGCAGCGCATTGCCCGCGCCGGCGGCACGCCGCTCGTCGTGGCCGAAGGCCGCCACGTGCTCGGCGTCATTCACCTGAAGGACGTCGTCAAAGGCGGCATCCGTGAGCGCTTCGCGCATCTGCGCGCGATGGGGATCAAGACGGTGATGATTACAGGCGACAACCCGCTCACTGCCGCCGCCATCGCGTCCGAAGCGGGAGTGGACGATTTCCTGGCCCAAGCGACGCCCGAGGACAAGATGGTCCTCATTAAACGCGAGCAGGCTGACGGCAAGCTCGTGGCGATGACCGGCGACGGTACCAACGACGCCCCGGCGCTCGCGCAAGCCGACGTCGGCGTCGCGATGAACACCGGCACCCAGGCAGCGAAGGAAGCGGGCAACATGGTCGATATCGACTCGAATCCGACGAAGCTGATCGAGATCGTCGAGATCGGCAAGCAGTTGCTCATCACTCGCGGGGCGTTGACCACGTTCTCGATCGCCAACGACGTCGCCAAGTACTTCGCCATCATCCCGGCGATGTTCCTTGCGACATTCCCGATGCTCGGCGCCCTCAACATCATGGGGTTGCGCACGCCGCAATCGGCCATCCTGTCGGCGGTGATCTTCAACGCGCTCATCATCGTCGCGCTCGTGCCACTGGCGTTGCGAGGCATCCGGTATCGGCCCGAAGGCGCCGCGGCGCTGCTCAGGCGAAATCTTCTGATTTACGGCGTCGGCGGCATCATCATCCCCTTCATCGGGATCAAGGCCATCGACGTGGTGATCACCGTCCTCGGACTCGCGTAGTTGTAGAACGGGCCCTTGAAGGCCCAGAGAGCATGTATGAATATCAAGCGCAACCTCATCGTCGCAGCGCTGATGACCATCGTGACCACGCTGTTGCTGGGGGTCGTCTATCCACTGGCGATCACGGCCATCGCCCAGGCGGTGTTCCCGAATCAGGCCAACGGTCAGTTGATCGAACGAAACGGGACCGTGGTTGGGTCGAGCCTCATTGGACAGGGATTCTCGTCGCCGGGGTACTTTCGTCCCAGGCCGTCGGCCGCCGGGATGGGCTATGACGCGGCGAACTCGGCGGGCAGCCAGCTCGGCCCAACGAATAAGAAGTTGATGGACGCGGTGAAGGCCAACGTCGATGCGGCGCGGAAGGAGAATCCGAACGCTCCAGTGCCCATCGACCTCGTGACGGCGTCGGCCTCTGGGTTCGATCCTCACATTTCGCCGGCCGCGGCCGACTTCCAGGTACCGCGTGTGGCTCGCGAACGAGGCATTTCGGAAGCGGATGCCCGCCGTCTCGTCGCCACCAACACGGCCGGACGGCAGCTCGGTTTCTTTGGCGAGCCGCGCGTGAATGTCCTCGAGCTCAACATCGCGCTCGATGCGCAGTATCCGGTCAAGAAGTAGATGACCGGCTGGGAAGCCGGTGTCAGGGCTTCCGGAATACGATGAGCCACCAGAGGTCTTCGTCCGTCGGCCGATCGATGAACCGTTCCTCTCTGGTGACCGTCTGCGTTGTCGATCAATACCTGCCGATCGTCCAGCAGCTCGAAGAGGACGTTCAGGCGAGTCGACGCCTCACGTGCTGGGCGAAGGGGCCCGGATACGTGCTCTATTCACTGGTGGACTGCGGTTCGGTTGGCTGTGATGCGTTTGATTGCTGCGCTCATTGATCTCTACTCGCTCGTCGTCCTGGTCGCCATCGTCTTGTCGTGGCTGCCAGCCGCTCGACGAAGCCCGCTCCGAATGATGGCCTACCGTCTGACCGAACCTGTACTTGCGCCGATCCGCCAGGCGCTTCCGCCGATGGGCGGTGTGGATCTTTCGCCGATGGTGCTGCTGCTCGCGCTGCAGCTCCTGAAACGTATCGTGTGAGCAACCGTGCCCGCGACGGACGTTGTTGGCAGCATCATTGAGGCGGAACATCTCACCACTGTGCGCATGACGTTACCTGCGTTGCCGTGACGCGGCGCCAAGCCGCCTCTTGTGGTTGTTACAGGTCCGCGAATCTGTAGCCAACCCACGGTTCCGTAAGGATGTACTTGGGAGATGCCGGGTTCGGCTCGATTTTCTTTCGGAGCAAACCAACCAGTACCCGCAGGTGCTCCGGCTGATCAACGACGTGAGAGCCCCAGACGGCTTTCAGGATCGCGCGATGGGTAAGCACGCGTCCCGGGTGCAGCGCGAGAAACGTGAGCAGCTCGAATTCTTTCGGCGTGAGGCGTACTTCTTCGCCGTCTCTGAGCACTCGAAATCGTTCCCGGTCGATGACCAGGTTCCCTCGGACGATTGGCTCGCTCGGTGGCGAGGGATTGTCGACCCGCCGCAATGTGGCACGGATACGGGCGAGCAGCTCTTCAGCGCCAAAGGGCTTGGTCACGTAGTCGTCGGCACCGGCGTCCAAGGCGCTCACTTTGTCACCTTCCGCACCCCGTGCCGAGAGGATCAGGATCGGAGCGCTTGAGGTGTGCCGCACGAGGCGGCATACTTCCACTCCGTCGATATCTGGCAAGCCGAGATCGAGCACGATCACGTCGGGCTTATCGCGCTCCACCGCCTGGAGCGCGGCTCGACCGCTCATGGCTGAAACGACCTCGTAGCCACGCGCTCGCAACAATGGACCCACGGTGGCAATGATGTTCGGTTCGTCATCGACAATGAGAATGCGCGCGGCCACGTCTTATTTCATCACCGTGGCTGCGCGCACTGGCCCCGGCACGACAATCGAAAATCTCGCGCCTGCGCCTGGCACGTTCTCGGCCCAGACACGCCCTCCGGCTGCCGCCAACAATCCTCGTGTGATCGACAGCCCCATTCCCGTACCCAGTGACGCTTGACGAGCCGCGTGTCCGCGATAGAAACGCTCAAACAGGTGGTCGAGCTCGCTCGGATCGAGCCCTGGGCCGTGATCCGTGACCGCGACATGTAATCCGTCCGCTTCCACACTGGCCTGTACGAAGATCTCCCGGTCCGCCTCCGAGTACAGCGCCGCATTCTCCAGCAAATGCGACAGCGCGACCGATACCAGGCGTGGATCGATTTCCACCTCTCTCTCGGCATCTGCATCCACACGCAGTGCGTGTCGCTCCAGCATATGCCTGACGTGAGCGACGGCGGCATCGACCACGTCTGCGGCGGCGACCCACTGCCGGTCAATATCGATCGCGGCGGCGTCGATGCGCGCCATGTCGAGAATGTCCTGGAACAGGCGGGTCAGTCGGTCGAGCTCGGCAATGGCTGCACCCGTCTGCTCGCGCCGATCATCAACCGACAAATCGCCACGCAGGTTTTCCACGGCCGTTCTGATTGCCGTTAACGGCGTCCGCAGGTCATGACTAAGAGACGCGAGCAACGTGGCCGCAAGGTCCGCCTTCTGTCGCACGAGCTCCGCCGCATCACGTTCCGTCAGGAACTGTACCCGTTCGATTGCAATCGCCACGACGCCCGCGACCGCGTCGACGGTGCCGATATCGAGCGTCGGTGACGCCGCCGCAAGGAGCCCGATGGCTTTCGTCCCGTGACGCAACGGAACAAGCGATACCTCGTTCCTGTCTCCGGCACGGATGTGACCCCCATACGCACGTTGGCGAGCGTCGAACTCGAGAGTCCCTCGCGCCTGCGCCAAGGCCGTGTTCAACACGTCTGCATCGATGATGACGTCCTCGCTGCCGCCTTGATGCACCTGCCACCCGTGATCCGTGGGAAGGCAAATCGCAACTCTCGACAGCACAAAGCGACGGGCGACGTGCTGGGCCAGGACGTCAATGGCACTGGAGGTCTCGGTGGTCAGGAGCACATCCCGAGTCAGATCGAATAGACGGGTCACCTCGTTTCGTCGCGCGATCGCCTCGCGAGCGCGATCCTGTGCCGCCGCCGATAGATTGCTGGCAATAACCGCAACGACGAGGAACGCGAACAGGGCGATCCAGTTCTGCGGATCGGCGATCGTGAACGTATTCACGGGAGGAAGAAAGAAAAAGTTCAGCGCGAGCATCGCCAGGATTGACACGACAATGGCGATCCGCAGACGCGCGAGTGTCGCGGTGCCGAGTACGACCAGGAGTAGCGTTAGCGCCACCGTCGTGGGACTTACGTCGGGCAACGTGCGAAGCAGTCCGGTCACGGCGCCAATCACGACGAGGCCACCGAGGAACACGAGCGCATCGCGTGTGGAGATGGGGCGCGGCATGGTCAGCTGAATTTAATTCTGAGCTTCTTTTCGATTCTTTACGGCTTTTTTATGCGGCGGAACCTAACGTGAGCGGAGGGCGGGTGTATCTGCAAAGAGGCTTCGTTCCTACGTCTTCAATTCCATTAGGATGAGTTGAATGGGATCCTCGCTGGATATCTCGCCGGTGACGGTGGCATCGCTGCGGACCCGAGTGGCCGCTGGCTGCTCGATCGCCGTCATCATCATGGCCGCGGCGACCGGCTGCATGAATGCGCCGGAAACTGCGTTGGAGCGGTTGACCGAGGCGAACCGACTCGCGGCGGACCTACTCGTTCAGTTCACCAAAGCTGGAGATGCCGCGAACCGGGCCGTGATGGCGGACACTGACGACGCGTCTGTCGCGTTTGCACACGAAGCCGAGGAGGCGACGAAGACCGTCCAGAGGGACACCGACGCGCTGGGGCCGATTCTTGTGGGCCTTGGTTATTCGAACGAAACCCGTTTGCTCGAGGAGTTCGGCAGCCGATTCGCCAAGTATCGCGCGCTCGACCGCAGCATCCTCGATCTGGCCGTCGAGAACACCAACCTCAAGGCGGCGCGACTCTCCTTCGGTCCGGCTCAGGAGGCGGCCGACGCGTTCCGGGATTCGCTGGAGGCCATTGCGCCCTTAGACCCGGCGAAGGATACCTGGCGCGTCAAGGCGCTCGTCGCCACCGGCGTGGCGAGCGTGCGTGAGATCCAGGTGCTACAAGCGCCCCACATCGCTGAAGCCGACGAGGCGGCGATGACGCGTATGGAAAAGCGGATGGCCACCTCAGAGAGGGGTGCCCGGAGCGCACTCGAGACGCTATCGAGCCTGGTCCGACCTGCGTCCCGGCCTCAGCTCGCTGCCGCCACCGCCGCCTTGGACCGGTTCATCGGCCTCAACACTCAGATCGCCGCTTTGTCCCGCCGCAACAGCAATGTCCGCTCCTTGGCGATGTCGCTAGGCGAGAAGCGCATGCTCACCGCCGCGTGCGAGGACAGTCTTCGCGCACTTCGGGACGCACTCGCGAAACGCGGGTTCACCGCGACCCGATAGAACCTTACGAACGTTTTGTGCCTTTCTCATGGTCCGGAATGTCGTTTAGCGCTCGGCCTAGACGCAGTTCGATTCGCGCTTCTGCGATCCAGGCCAATGCCGGAACGGCCAGGGGCAGGGTGATGATCAGGGCCCAGATGGCGCCAGAAAATGCGTGCGTAATACTAGCCAGCACTGCCGCCAAGAGTGACAATAGTCCACAACGACGCATGACCAGCCGGCGGAAGATCTGAGCCTCTTCGAGCGCGATGTAGTCTGCCAGGATCCGCTTGAGACGATCGGGCGGTATGTCGGACGCATTGAGCGACGTGAAGGTGCGCATCGCAGCCTCTCACAAGACATGCTAGTGGAATCCCGCGTAAGAAGATCGTAAAGACTTCCCCACCACACATATCCAGCGAAACGAGGGTGACGTGCCCGGTACCAGGCAACTCGAGCGTGCTATGCTCGGTGTTTTGTGACGGCCTCATGAGCGCATCCCGATCCGGCGCGCCCGGGTCCCGGCGGCTGTTACCCCTCACGCTGACGGCACTTGGTGTCGTCTACGGCGACATCGGCACCAGTCCCCTGTACACCATCCGCGAATGTTTCTATGGCACCCACGGCGTCGCGGTGACGCACGAGAATGTCCTCGGCGTGCTCTCAATGGTGCTGTACGCGCTCATCATCGTCATCTCGATCAAGTACATCGCGATCGTGATGCGCGCCGACAACCAGGGAGAGGGCGGCATCCTCGCACTGACGGCGCTCATCCCTCCCCGGCGGAACGACATACTCGGCTCGATGACCCCCGTTCTGATATTGCTCGGAATCTTCGGCGCGGCGTTGCTCTACGGCGACGGCATGATCACCCCGGCGATCAGCGTCCTCAGCGCCGTTGAGGGTCTTCAAGTGGCAACGCCGCTGTTCGCGCCGTACGTGGTTTCGATTTCGGTCGTGATCCTCATCGTCCTGTTCGTGGTCCAGCAATACGGCACGCACAAGGTGGGCCGTCTGTTCGGACCGGTGATGGTCGTGTGGTTCATCACCATCGCAGTCCTGGGCATCGTCTGGATCGTGCGCGAGCCGAGCGTCATCGGCGCGATCAATCCTGTGCATGCCGTGCGATATTTCCGCTCGCACGGATTCCCCGGCATCGCCGTGCTGGGAGCGGTCTTCCTCGCGGTCACCGGCGGTGAGGCCTTGTACGCGGACATGGGGCACTTTGGCAAGCGGCCGATCCGTATCGCCTGGTTCGCCCTGGTGTTGCCTGCGCTGGTCCTGAATTACTTCGGTCAAGGCGCGTTGCTCCTGATCAATGGCGACGCCGCGAAACAACCGTTCTTTCTGCTTGCCCCGTCCTGGGCGCTCTTCCCACTCGTGGGCCTGGCAACCGCGGCCGCAATCATCGCGTCGCAGGCCCTCATCTCCGGCGCGTTCTCGCTCACTCAGCAGGCGATTCAGCTTGGCTACGCCCCACGCCTTGACATCGAACACACCTCATCCCACGAGAAGGGACAGGTCTACGTCCCACAAGTGAACTGGGCGTTGATGGTCTCCACCATCGTGATCGTCGTAGGATTCGAGTCGTCGAGCGCCCTGGCGGCGGCGTACGGCATCGCGGTTACGATGACGATGGTAATCACAGCGGTCTTGCTGCACGTGGTTGCCCTCGAGCGCTGGCATTGGCCGAAGCCGCTCGTCTTCTGCATCACGGGCGTTTTCCTGACGATTGACCTCACCTTCTTTGGCGCGAATCTCCTGAAAGTGTTCCAAGGCGGATGGCTGCCGCTGCTAATCGGTGCGTTCATCTTCACGCTGATGACCACGTGGAAAACAGGCCGCCGAATCGTCGCGGAGCGACTCACCGCGAGGGCGATTCCGATCGATCACTTCATGTCGACGATCGTCGCCGCGCCGCCCGTGCGCGTGCCCGGCACAGCGGTTTTCATGACGGCGCAGCCACGCGGCACGCCGCCGGCGCTCGCGCACAATCTGCGGCACAACAAGGTGATGCACGACTACGTCGTGATCCTCACCGTCACTACCGCTCCCGTACCTCACGTCGGGCCAGGCGAGCAGATCACAGTGGACGCGCTCGGGCACGGCGTGTTCACCATGCGCCTCGTCTACGGCTTCATGCAGGATCCAATCGTTCCTGACGCGCTGCGCGCGGCGCAGGGCAAGGGACTCGATATCGATGCCGACGATGTGACGTATTTCCTGGGGCGAGAGACGATCCTCGTGACGCATCGACGGGGGATGGCGATCTGGAGGGAGAAGCTGTTTGTCCTGATGACGCGCAACGCGGTGCGGGCCACGGCGTTCTTCCGCCTGCCGCCCGAACGCGTAGTCGAGTTGGGCGTTCAGGTTGAGATCTAGACGCGCGGCAGAAGTCAACGGCTCGCCAGTCTTCGTGTAGCATCTCACCTGCACATCGGCCCACAACTTCGGGCGTGGACGCTTGCGAGTCGGGCCCGCGCACGGTAGAAGGGAATTGTCGTGAGAAGCGCCGCGGAAAAGAGCACCGGCGTCATGACTGCGGTCATCGACGGAGACGACCACCTCGACCTCGCCGACGTACGCCGCCGACTGCGAGCGATCTTCATCGGTTCAATCGGCAACCTCGTCGAGTGGTATGACTTCTACGCTTATGCAGCGTTCGCGCTCTATTTCGCTGCCTCGTTCTTCCCAGGCCAGGATCCAGTTGTTCAGCAGCTGAACGCCGCCCTGCTGTTTGCGATTGGCTTCATCGTGCGTCCCATCGGCGGATGGCTGTTCGGCCACCTCGCCGATCATTATGGACGACGAAACGCGCTGATGCTCTCCGTGCTGCTCATGTGCTTCGGCTCGTTGATGATCGCGATCACGCCGACATACGCCACGATCGGCGTAGCGGCGCCCGTGCTTCTAGGCCTTGCGCGAATGGTTCAGGGGCTGAGCCTTGGCGGCGAGTACGGCACCAGCGCCACCTATCTCGCAGAGGTCGCGGACGCGAAGCACCGTGGCTTCTATTCCAGCTTTCAGTACGTGACCCTGATCGGCGGTCAGCTGTGTGCGATCCTCGTCCTGCTGCTCCTACAGCAGGTGTTTCTCACGGCGGATCAATTGAGGGCATGGGGCTGGCGCATCCCGTTCGTCATCGGCGCCCTGCTCGCGATCGTCGCGCTCGCCATGCGCCGCAACCTGCACGAGACCGACGATTTCGTCGCGTCCAGGACGGTGGGTCGCAAGGAAAGCTCGATCAGAGCGCTCATGAAATACCCCCGCGAGGTCATGATCGTTGTGGGGCTGACGATGGGAGGCACGACCGCCTTCTACACATACACGACCTACATGCAGAAGTTCCTCAAGCTATCGGTCGGCCTCAACGACAGCCAGACGACGCTTGTGACTGCCGGCTCCCTCATCTTCGCGCTGTGCCTGCAACCGATTTATGGTGCACTCTCGGACAGGATCGGTCGAAAGCCGCTGTTGATCTGGTTCGGCGTCGCGGGCACATTGGGCACGATCCCGTTGCTCTCTTTGCTGCAGTCGACCAGAAGCGCGCTGGTTGCCTTCCTGCTGATCTCGACGGCGTGGCTGATTGTGGCCGGATACACCTCGATCAACGCCGTCGTGAAAGCGGAGCTGTTTCCGACCCGGGTGCGCGCCACGGGGGTCGGCCTGCCCTATGCCGTCACGGTTTCAATCTTCGGCGGGACGGCGGAGTCGATTGCGCTGTGGTTCAAATCGATCGGCCATGAGGCGTGGTTCTCCTACTACCTCACAGCGGTGATTGCGACATCTCTCATCGTCTATCTGACGATGCGCGACACCAAGCACCAGACGGCAATGGGAAGACATCAGTAGCATGAACAGCACGACGGCATCGGAGGCCGCCGCGCGCCCGGCCGTTTGAAGAAACCGCAGGAACGCCAATGCGGGGGGTTTGCAAAGTTAAGGCACCCCAGAGAGCCTAGAGGCGCAATCGTCACGTAGCAACACGGCGACCCATGGCGCTGAAACCATTGCTTCGAGCTTCACATCCCGTGCGCGTTGTGCTGTCCACACCCGCCGTGATGTCGTTCGTCTCGGTCTGGAAGGCCGTCGCGCTCGCGATGGCGCAGCTCGGCGTCGCGGCGTTCTTCTTGGCGGGGGTCACGCGCTCGACGCTCGGACCGACAGCGGCGTGGTGGGTCCTCGCCGCCTGCGTGCTGAGCGCCTTTGTCCGCGCCATCGACATGGAGAGCTGGGCGCTGCTGATTCCAGGCGGGACCATCGGCCGTCTCGAGCAAGCGTTCGGCCCGCGTGCCGGCCGCATCGGCGCGGCCGCCACCCTGATCGAGCGCTTGCTCCTCGCAACGCTCGCCTCGGTAGTGGTCGGCCACTATGTAACGGGCGCGCTCGTGCCGGCCATCAGCGGACGCCTCAGAGGCTCGGTCACGGCCGAAGACATCGCCACGCTCCTCGCCGTGATCCTGATAGGACTCTTGTGGACGCGAGCGCGCGTCGGTCTAACCTGGCGGCGTGACACGATCGCGACCGGCATCTGGATCGCGGTGGGAATCCTTTTCGTCGCTTCGATCTGGGCGCTCCTCAGCCTCGGGCACGACGCAGCTCCTGGTCGCGTTCTTCTCGCGCCACCGCCTCTGGTCCGCTGGACTCCGTGGCCGGCGCTCGACGCGGTGCTCCTCTTCTTCTTCGGACTCGGCTTGGCCCTCCCCGCTATTGGCGGTGGTGACGCCTTGTCGCGCGCCGCGCACGAATTCGCGCCGCCGCGACTGCAGGCCCTACGACGAACCAGCCTGGGCGTCGTGCTGTTCACGATCGCGATTACGGCCGTCACCACTTTCTCTTACGTCCTGCTCGTGCCTGGGAACGAGCAGGACGCATGGATGAGTGTCCCACTGGCGGGACTTGCACAACATGTCGTGGGCCCCGCATGGACGCGACACCTCCTCGGTCTGGCCGTCGCTGCAGCTGCGGTGCTGATGCTCGCGCCCGCCGTGCACATCGCGCTCGCGGATGCCGAGTCATTGCTGCAACGACTGTCGATCGAGGGCACCTTGTCCTCGGGCTTCGCGCAGCTTCATCGACGCCTTGGTACGCCGGTCCGCGTGATCGACATGGCCGCAGCAGCGACCGTTGTGATGATGCTCGCAAGCGGCGGTCGTGTCGCCTGGTTGGCGCGTGCGTACACGATAGCTATCACCGCCGTGCTGTTTCTGAAAATCGTGGCGCTCCTGCGGTTGCGCCGCGCGTACGCAGGCACGCCCTACCGGGTGCCTTTGAACGGGCACTTCCGAGGCCGCGAGATCCCCTGGGGCCTGCTGGGCGTCGGAGCACTCCTGGCGGCGACGTCGTTCGTCGCGCTGCTCGTCGGCGACGTGGCATCGATCGCCACCACAGCCGTGCTCGTTGCCCTGATGTTGCTGTTTCGGCTTGCGGGACGTGACGTCGCCACGAGCGAGGAAGATGACCAGGCGGCTGGCGCGTTTGACCTCGTGCCGGCCACTGAGATTTCGCTCGATCAGATTCACGTGCGCCCCGGCAACGTGCTGGTGCCGGTGCGCAACCCGCATGCGCTCGATCATGTCGCCGCGGCGCTCCGGGCAGCAGGCGATCGTGATGTTGTGGTGATGACTGTACGGCTCGTTGACACCGACCTGGCCGTGCACGACTCCCCCGGTGAAAGCACGCCGTCACGGTACGAGCGTCAACTGCTCTCAGAGGTCGTCGCCGTTGCCGAGCGGCTTGGACGGCCCGTCCGCTTGCTGATCGTGCCTGCGCGCAACGTTGTCGAGGCCATCGTCACCACCGTCCTTCGGCTGCGCTCCTCGGATGTGTACGTCGGCGAATCGTCGACGCTCTCCGCCGAGGACCAGGCGCGCATGCTGGGCGATGCCTGGGAACGCGCAGACAAGCTCGACCTGCGGGACGTCCGCCTTGTGATCACTCACCACAGCGGGCGCACCCATACCTATCACATGGGCGCACATCCGCCGTCGCTCTCCCCCGCCGATCTTGACCTTATTCATCGAGTTTGGCTCGACGCCATCAAGGCGGTCGGCCCACACGTTCATCATCACGACGTCGTTCGAGCAGCTCTGACGCAAATGGAACAACAACTGACTGGCCCCAATCGAGACGACGCGCTCGCGTCGATCCGCGACAGCGCCATGCCCGCCGAGGAACTTGCGGCGGTGCTTCACGCCCGCGACTACGGCCGGCTGCGCGACATGATGCGCAACCGGCACGCGAGTGACGTGGCTGAACTCCTCACCGCCCTCACGCTCGAGGATCAGGTGGTGGTCTTCCGCGTGCTGCCACGGAAGGACGCCGCCGCCGTGTTCGAGTATCTCTCGCAGGACGCCAAGGAAGCCCTCCTCAAAGCCATGGCGCAGGAGGATGTGGCCTCGCTCCTCAATAACATGGCGCCCGACGACCGGACGATGTTCCTCGAGGAGCTGCCTGCGGCGGCGACACGGCAACTGCTGTCGCTTCTGACTCCAGAAGAGCGTTCCGTGGCGCTCACCCTCCTCGGCTACCCGGAGAACTCCGTCGGTCGGCTGATGACACCGCACTATGTGGCGGTTCGCGAGCAGTGGACCGTCCAGGAAGTACTCGATTACGTCCGCGCGCACGGTCAGGACAGTGAAACGCTCAACACCATCTATGTGGTCGACGAGCAGGGACTCCTGATCGACGACGTCCGTATTCGCGAGTTCCTGCTGGCGCCAGTGGACAAGCGTGTGGCGGACCTGATGGATCGTCGCTTTGTGACCTTGACGGCCACCGACGACCAACAGACCGCCGTGGCAATGTTCCGCCAGTACGACCGCACTGCGCTGCCGGTGACCGACACCGCTGGCATGCTCATCGGAATTGTCACGATCGATGATGTGCTCGACGTCGCGGAGGCGGCAGCCACGCGCGACATCCAGCGCGTCGGCGGATCGGAGGCCCTTGAAGAACCCTACATGGACATCGCCTTCGGCCGGATGATCCAGAAGCGCGCAGGGTGGCTCACCGCGTTGTTCATCGGCGAGATGCTCACCGCCACCGCGATGGGCGCCTTCGAAGCGGAAATCTCACGTGCCGTCGTGCTCGCGTTGTTCGTCCCGCTCATCATCTCGAGCGGCGGCAACTCCGGCTCGCAGGCCTCGACGCTGGTCATCCGCGCGCTCGCGCTCGGGGAAGTAGGGATTGCCGATTGGTGGCGCGTGATGCGCCGCGAGCTCCTGGCGGGCCTCACGCTGGGTGCGATTCTCGGGAGCATCGGATTCCTCCGAATCACACTGTGGTCCGCGTTCTCCAACATCTACGGGGAGCACTGGCTGCTCGTCGCGATCACCGTCGCAGTGTCGCTGGTCGGTGTGGTGCTGTGGGGGACGCTGAGCGGCTCGCTGCTGCCCTTTGTGCTGCGCCGACTCGGCTTCGATCCAGCGGCCTCGTCGGCGCCGTTCGTCGCCACGCTCGTGGACGTCACCGGTCTGGTGATCTACTTCTCGGTCGCGCTCGTCGTATTGCGAGGCACACTGCTCTGAGAAGGGCACGCCCTTCTCACGCTGATGGGCCTCGTCACCCGTCGGAGTGGCTTGGGGTGTGCTGGCTGGTGCAGTACATGTCGTCTACCTCGCAGCCTTCGACCTCCACCTGAATCGTGGTGTGCGTGATCTGAAAGCTGTGTTCCACGCTGTGCACGACTGCGCGCAGTACCTGTTGCCCCTCGCGAACACTCTGCTCAGCCACGACGATATGACAGCTGCAGGCCACGACACCCGGACCGACCATCCACACGTGCAGGTCGTGCACGTCCATCACTCCGTTCACGCTCCGAATCGCCGCAATGACGCCCGGCATGTCGATATTTGCCGGCGTGCCTTCGAGCAGCACTGTGGTGCTTTCTCGAAGCACCTCATAGCTGCTGTACAAGATCAAACCAGCAATCAGCAGTGAGACGACGGGATCAGCGACTGTTGTCTGTGTCATCGCGACCAGCACACCCGCGATAACGACACCGGCCGCTGAGACAGCATCCCCCACCATGTGCAAGTACGCGCTCCGCAGGTTCATGTCCTGATGAGCGTCGTGATGGAGCCACCGGCTGATGACGGTGTTCACCACCACGGCCACCGCGGCGACCCCAATCATCAAC